>OOCV01000018.1_pt1 | contig 213880 bp, 190 predicted proteins | sample 1671061 | NCBI WGS metagenome assembly OOCV01 (sample SAMN06348118, study PRJEB24527) | human gut metagenome | biome: human gut; feature: ankylosing spondylitis patient; material: feces | host: Homo sapiens | place: China | collected 2015-10
GCTGACTAAAATTTATGCGTAATATTTTCTTTCCCCACTATTTATCGGGTGAGCCTAAATTTCTGCTGCCCCATGATGTCAATGTTGATTGTTACATGTTGTAATTGTTTTTCGTTAAATATTTGAGTCTGTGAGAATCGTGCTAATTTAATTTTGCTGTATATAATAAGGTGTGGGGTATATAAAAGAAAAACCCTGACGCTTAAACGTACAGGGCTAATGAAAGGAGGAGTGGTACCACCAGGAATCGAACCGGGGACACAAGGATTTTCAGTCCTTTGCTCTACCAACTGAGCTATGGCACCATCGTTGTTCTTTTTTGCGATGCAAAGGTACGCAAAAGTTTTAAAATAAAAGATTCATTACGTGATAAAAGTATTCTTTTTAACTTATTTTTGGAAATTAGCTTATAAAAACGAATAAAACATGCATAATTGTGCAGAATACACCTTTATGCATGTTTTATTTTGCGTATTTATTGCATTAAAGTAGTTGTGCGCTGTGTGATGATTTTATTTGTTTAGCTGCACTTTTTCTGTATTATAAAGTGAAACCGTAGCCTACTGTCAGCGAGAAACTGCGGTTGCGTATGTTATCGACGTAATATTTATATGGGTTTTTCAGGCCGAACAAGTATCTCAGGTCGATGCTGATATTGTTGTATTCGTAAGCAACTCCTACAGGGATGCCGATGTCGAAGCGTTTGAATATTCCGGTTGTGGTGTTGCTTGCCTCTCCTGATTGTTCCGCGTCAGGTATATATTGGCCGTTTTCAATAGTTCCGTTCTCGTAGTCACCGCTTCCTTTTGCCGACAGAAGGTATCCCGCCTGCACTCCGGCTTTTATCGAGAAGCCGCTGTTGCCGAAATAGCAGATGGCCATTACGGGTATTGTGAGATAGTGGAGTGTCTGCTTCGAATCGGTTATCTTGTTATAGTATTGCTCATTGCTATAAGTATAGTCTGAATATTTGGTGCCGTACATCGAGTAGAGCAGACCTGCGCTGAAGCCAAAGTCGTTGTTTTTAAATCTGTGTCTTACCTCGGCTCCTGCCGTTATGCCAAATTTATATTTTGGCTTAAGCTCATCGCCCTGTCCGTTTCCTGCGTCAGTGAGGATTATGTCGTTGTTCATCTTAGACAAGGTGAGTCCGAACATAGGGAAAATCTTTGTTTCGCCTCCTGCTGTTTGTGCTGTTGAGTTTTGTGTCATCGTCAACAGCACGAGCATTATTATTACCAGTTTTTTCATGTTATTATGTTTTTTCTGATATAACGTTTTTTGCATCTTTTTATTGTTACTTTCCGTTCATATTTAACCCCAATCCGTCATTATACTGCACATAGCTTTATCAATTTTTCAGCCAATCTTTTTTGTCTTTATTGGCTGAAAAAGTTTTTTGTAGAAACTCATCACTCGTCACATTCGCATGTAATTTGTTGATATTCAGTTGCTTGCGGTGTGATGAGTTGTCGTGCAAACTCATCACACAAAGATTTAGCCGTTCTTTTTTGTCCTGATTTTGGTTGATTTATGCCTGATGTGATGAGTTTACGCTATAACTCGTCACGCCATAATGCTTTGATTTGCAGTGCTTTATGCCGTATTGTGACGAGTGATGAGTTTCTTCGGAAAACTTTTTTTGTTCATTCATTCCGTGATGGATTTCTTTTCATCTTTCTTTTTGCTTTGTATCGGATGCATGTCTATATCCGTCTGAAAGCATATCTTTTGCATCATGAAAGGCCTTGTTTTGTCATGTAAAAGCATGCCTTTCGAAAAGCTATTTGATGCCTTCTGCTGGGGCTTAACGTGATGGAGCATGCTGGTTATGTGATTTGATGCCATCACTGATCTTAGCTTTTGTGTTAGTCTTCAGTAGTAACTGTTTTAACAAAAAATGTTCAGACTGCCGGCAGCCTGAACATTCCTGTATGATGAATAATTTATTGTCTTAGTCTTTTAAGGGATTCCAGCCCTGAGCTTTCAGCTCAAACTCGTTGTTGTCGCGGCTTACGAGCATGTGGCCCAGTTCTTTCTTTGTGATATGCCCTATGAGCTTCACGTCTTTCATGTCCTCAATCTTCTCATGGTCGCCTATGGGCACGGTGAACAGCAGCTCGTAGTCTTCGCCGCCGTTGAGCGCACACGTAGTTACGTTCATGTTCATCTCCTCAGCCATCACAGCCGTCTGATAGTCAATGGGGATGTTCTTTTCGTAAATTCGGCACCCGCAGTTGCTCTGGTTGCAGATGTGCAGCAGTTCGCTGCTCAGTCCGTCGCTTATGTCCATCATGGCCGTGGGGTGTATGTTGCGCTCGCGCAGTGCTTGCAGAATGTCGCCTCTTGCCTCCGGCTTTAGCTGGCGCTGCAGCAGATATTCCTTTCCGGCAAAGTCAGGCTGAAAGTGGGCCAGCTCTTCGAGCGCACGCTTGTCGTTCTTCTTCCTTGCCTCGTTCACCTGCTGATAGTAGACGCTCTTTTCGCGCTCTAGCAGTTGCAGGCCCATGTATGCCGCGCCGAGGTCGCCGCTAACGCATATCAGGTCGGTGTCCTTAGCGCCGTTTCTGTATACGATGTCCTCCTTTGCACATTCGCCGATGCACGTTATGCTTATGGCCAGTCCGGTGTACGACGACGTTGTGTCGCCGCCCACAATGTCTACGTTCCATTTTTCGCAGGCCATGCGCAGGCCGCTGTAGAACATCTCCATGTCCTCAACTGTGAAGCGTTTGCTCAGCGCAATGCTTACAATGAGCTGGCGCGGTGTGCCGTTCATGGCGAATATGTCGCTTATGTTCACCATTGCCGACTTGTAGCCAAGGTGCTGCAGGTCGATGTATGTAAGGTCGAAGTGGACGCCTTCCATAAGCATGTCTGTCGTAACGAGCACTTCCTTGTCGGGATAGTGCATCACGGCGCAGTCGTCGCCTACGCCGTATGTTGTCGATTCGTTTTTGGGGGCATGTCCGTCTGTGAGGTGACGGATAAGTCCGAATTCGCCAAGTTTCGCAATGTCTGTCATTCTGCTTTTAGTTTTTTCTTTGTTATATTTCGATTTAAGGAGTTAAGAATACGCCTTGCGGCAACATTCTTAACTCCTTGTATCCTATAATCCGGCCGGCACAGGTTATGCACGGTTGATCATCTCTCTCATTATTTCTGTCATCAGCGGCTGAGCCTTGTTGGCTGCAATCTGCACCTCCTCATGGCTTACCTCAACCGGTGTGTCCTCGAGTCCGAGGTCGGTGATGATGCTTATGCCGAATGTCTTTATGCCGCAGTGATGTGCCACGATAACTTCAGGCACCGTGCTCATGCCTACGGCGTCTCCACCAAGGCGGTGATACATCTTATATTCTGCCGGAGTCTCAAACGTAGGACCCTGCACGCCCACATAAACGCCGTGAACCACGCGTATGCCCTTTTCGGCGGCAATGGCGTCGGCCTCTGCTATGAGCTTCTTGTCGTAAGTCTCGTGCATGTCCGGGAAGCGCGGGCCTGTGGGGAAGTTCTTTCCGCGCAGCGGATGCTCCGGGAAGAAGTTGATGTGGTCTGTGATTATCATCAGGTCGCCGATCTTGAACTCAGGGTTCATGCCTCCCGAAGCGTTGCTTACAAAGAGAGTCTTTATGCCGAGTTCGTACATTATGCGTATCGGGAACGTAACTTCCTTCATGTTGTAGCCTTCATAATAGTGGAAGCGTCCTTCCATAGCCATTATGTCAACGTTGCCGAGCTTGCCGAAAATCAGTTTGCCGGCGTGTCCCTCTACTGTAGAAACGGGGAAGTTAGGTATTTCAGAATACGGAAACTCGTAGCTGTCAGTGATTTCTGAAGCTAATTGTCCTAGGCCTGTTCCCAGAATTATTGCCGTTTTTGGGCTTGTTGTCATCCTTTGCTTTAGCCAGGATGCTGTTTCTTGAATTTTTTCGTACATAACCAATTATTTTTTCGTTAAATTCCTCTTCCTGACCGAGCATGAACTTTATTCTTATGGGCAGCATGTATAGATTTTGTCTTACCTCTTCAGAAAGTCCGTCCATTCCGGCCAGTCTCGAGTTGTCTTTTTCTGTAGTGATTATTATTTTGGGCGACGGCATCTTGTCGAACGCCTCGTTTATCCGTTCAATGTCCCTTCCGGTAAACTGATGGTGGTCGCCGAATGTCAGCGGCACAACGTTGCCGGCGTAAGGCTTCAGGTCGTAAATCATCTGTTTTGGCGACGCTATGCCTGTGAGCAGCAACACGTTCTCCTTATTCTTTCTGATGCTGTCGAGCGTCTTTGTCCTGCTGCCGAACACTGCCTTAAGGTCTTCATACTCGAGAGTGGAGAAGAACAGCTGCTGATATGGAAACAGGTTCATTGTCTTTATTATCACGCGATACTCCATGGGCTTTAGGTCCTTGGGGCATTTTGTTATAATAACGATGTCGGCCCTTGCCTTTCCGCTTAGCGGTTCGCGCAGTCGGCCGGCAGGCAGCAGTTTGTCGTAGATGATGAGCCTGTGATAGTCAACGAGCAGAATGTTAATTCCCGGTTTGACATATCTGTGCTGAAAGGCGTCGTCGAGCAGTATCACGTCGGTGTCTTTCGTCTCTTCGTCGCCGGTTATGCGGTCAATGCCGTGACATCTGTTTTTGTCTACAGCCACGTATATGTCCTTGAATTTCTGCTTCATCTGGTAGGGCTCGTCGCCAATCTTTCTCATCTCAGTGTCGTCCTTGGCCAACACGTAGCCCTTGCTCTTGCGCTTGTATCCGCGGCTCAGCACGGCCACCTTGCCCTTGTCTTTGAGCAGGCGGATGAGATATTCCACGTGGGGCGTCTTGCCTGAACCGCCCACGGTGATGTTTCCTACCGATATTACCGGAATGTCGAAGCTGCGGCTTTTAAGAATGCCGAGCTCAAAAAGCTGGTTGCGCAGCCTTACGCCCAGGCCGTAGAGCCAGCTCAGCGGAAGCATCCATTCGTTTATCTTTATAAAGTCGCCTTCCATTCCTTTACTGAATTCATTATATTGTTTGTCGTTATATGCAGCAGGCGCGCCGGCAGCTGTGCCTGTGGGCGCCTGCTTTGTTTATCTGATGTTAAGTATGAACGGCACACGTGCCTGCACGGCGTTCTGCCTGTTCATGCTTCTGATGAGCATGAACGGCTCGTAGTATTCGCCAAGGGTGAGGCGCAGCTGATTGTCGATGTAGCTGCCCTGCGAAGCCTTGTTGAGCAGTTGCTCCATCCAGTCGCTCTTTCCGGGATAAGGAGTCGTGTGATATTCCTTCAGGTTAGCCAGACTTGCAGCCTTTGCCACAGCCTCGTTGAGGCCTCCGAGCTGGTCTACCAGCTTATGCTTGTATGCATCCTGTCCGAGCCATACATGGCCCTGAGCCACTTTCTCTACCTGTGCTATGCTCAGCTTGCGGCCTTCTGCCACACGTGAGCGGAACAGCTTGTAGCCGCGGTCGATATAGTTCTCGATGTATGCCATCTCCTCTTCGTTGAAAGGACGTGCAGGCGTGCCCAGACCGCTGTTCTTGTTGGTCTTCACCTCGTCGAACTTAACGCCGAGTTTCTGCGTGAGCAGTCCGCTGAAGTCGGGGAACATGCCGAATATGCCGATGCTGCCGGTCAGCGTTGTGGGCTCAGCCACAATCCAGTTGGCGCCGCTGCTGATATAGTAGCCGCCCGATGCAGCCATGCCGCCCATAGACACAACCACGGGCTTCTTCTTTTTCAGCATTTCAACATAATGCCATATCTGTTCTGAGGCATAAGCGCTTCCGCCTCCCGAGTTGATGCGCAGCACCACGGCCTTTACGTTATCGTCGTCGGCCAGAGCCTGCAGGTCTTCGCAAACCTTCTTGCCCACGATGTTGTGGCCTTGGCTCATCATGCCAGTCTCCTCGCTGTCAACGATGTTTCCGTAAGCATAGTATACAGCAATCTCGTCTCCTTTGCTGCTGTTGTCAGTCAGAAGCTTCATCTCTGCCAGTCCTGCCGTGTTGATGTTGTCGTCGGCATCCTTTTTCATGAGCTTGTTTATTTCGGCCTTTATGCCGTCAGTGTATATAAGCTTGTCCACCATCTTGCGCTTGACAAACTCTTTCGGATCGTCGAAGGTTATCAGTCTGTCGGCATAGGCGTTAAGCGAATCGACGCTGATCTTTCTGCTTTCAGACACATCCTTGCAGATGGTCTGCCATATTCCGCTAATATAAGCCGTAACCTGTTCGCGGTTGGCGTCGCTCATCTTGTCGGCAGTGAACATTTCGGGAGCGCTCTTGTATGTGCCCACTTTAGCCAGCTGCATCTTCACGCCAAACTTAGCCAGCATGTCTTTCAGGAATATCGGCTGCGAAGCCAGACCGTGCCAGTCTATCTGTCCGCTCGGATTCAGGAATATCTTGTCGGCAACCGATGCGATATAGTAGGTGCCCTGTGTGTATACGTCGCCGTAAGCCACAATCCATTTTCCGCTCTTCTTGAAGTCTTTCAGCGCGTTGCGTATGGCCTGCATCGACGCGTAAGAGTCGGCACCAAACATTCCTGCCTCAATATATATACCTTTAATCTTGTCGTTGTTCTTGGCTTTTTTAATGGCATCGAGTATGTCGTCGAGTCCCATGTTCCCAACCGTACTTCCGCTCAGCTGGTCCATGATGCTTTCTTCAGAGCGTTCGTTGAGCACTCCCGACAGGTTGAGCACCATTACCGTGTTGTCGCTCACGTCCTTTGCTGAACTTTCAGAGGCAATCATGCCTGCGATACACATCACTCCGAGCACGCCTGTTAGCAGGGTGAAAACAATCAAGCCGACAACCGTGGCGGCCATGTATTTAAAAAAGTCCTTCATAAAATATGCTTTACGTTTAAAAATTTCAGAAAAATGTTTTTATTCAATGTCGTGAGGCATGCTCCATGGCGGAATATGTTGCGCCGTGTGCCGCATTGCCACTTACCAACTGCAAATATAAGCAATTTTATTTTATTTTGTCTGAAAACGTATGCAAAGTTTGACAGAATCGTCAAATATTATTATTTTCGCACTGATGAAACGAGCTGTTATTATAGGTGCTTCTTCGGGCATAGGGCGCGAAGTTAGCAAGATATTGCTGGCAGAAGGCTGGATTATCGGCATTGTCGCAAGGCGTGAAGACAAGTTGCTCGAGATTAAAGAGCTTAATCCTGCCATGGTGGAGGTGTGCGCCATGGACGTTACCGACAAGGAGGCGCCGCGCAGGTTGCTCGACCTTGTGGGGCGTATGGGCGGAGTGAATCTTTTTGTATACTGCTCAGGCGTAGGACATCAGAATCCGCGGCTTGACGCAGACACCGAGCTTGATACGGTAGGCGTCAACGTGTTCGGATTTACGCAGATGGTCGACACGATGTTTAACTATATGGCTGACAATCTTGGCGGCGACATAGCCGTGGTGTCTTCAATAGCCGGCACAAAGGGACTTGGCGCGGCGCCGTCGTACAGCGCGTCGAAGGCATATCAGAACACGTACATCCAGGCGCTCGAACAGTTGTCCAACATGCGCCGTCTGCATATAAGATTTACTGACATCAGGCCGGGATTTGTCGACACCCCGCTGCTGTCGGGCTGCGGCAGTTATCCAATGCTGATGGACAAGACGTACGTTGCACGTGAGATAGTGAAGGCCGTAACGGCCCACAGACATGTTAAGATTATCGACTGGCGCTATAGCATTCTCGTGTTCTTCTGGCGGCTGATACCGCGCAGGCTGTGGCGGAGGATGAATGTAACCAACAAAAAATTATAATTAGTCATGAAATTCTTTCAGCAGATATTGACTGTAGTGCTTGCTCTTATACCCTTTACGGCCAGCGCAGGAGCATCGGGCGACAGCTTTCCCGACGGAACGGACATTCCGGCATGGTTTAACGATACGTCGCGTATAGACATTGATACACTCGGACGCAAGTATGTCATAACATCATATGGCGTGAAAAACGACTCGACTTTGTTGCAGACTGAGGCAATACAGCGCGTCATTGACCTTGCATCGGCAGAGGGCGGGGGAGTGATAGTAGTGCCCGAAGGCACGTTTCTCAGTGGTTCGCTGTTTTTCAAGCAGGGCACTCATCTGCATATTTGCCGTGGCGGAGTGATTAAAGGCGTTGATGCAATAAAATATTATCCGCTTGTCAAGACCCGAATGGAGGGGCAGACGCTCAACTATTTTGCAGCTCTGATAAACGCCGATGGATTAGATGGCTTCACCATTACCGGCCCGGGAACGATAAACGGCAACGGACTGCGCTTCTGGGAGGAGTTTTGGATCAGGCGGAAGTTTAATCCCGACTGCACCAATCTTGAGGCTCTGCGTCCGCGTCTTGTATATCTGTCTCATTGCGCCAACGTTCAGGTGCAGGACGTAAGACTGATAAACAGTGCTTTCTGGACAAATCATCTTTACCGCTGTCACCATGTTAAATACATCGGGTGCTATATCTTTGCGCCTACTTCGGGCGTAAAGGCGCCAAGCAGCGACGCCGTTGACATAGACAACTGTCACGACATACTGATAAGCGGATGTTATATGAGCGTAAACGACGATGCTGTAGTGCTGAAGGGAGGCAAGGGAACGTTTGCCGATAAAGACCCTGACAATGGTCCTAACTATAACGTCATCGTGCAGGACTGCACTTATGACAAGGTGCATGGCTGCCTGACGCTCGGAAGCGAGAGTCTGCATAACCGCAACATCGTTATGCGACGCTGCACATTCAACGATGCCAACCGGGTGCTGTGGCTAAAGATGCGCCCCGACACGCCGCAACATTATGAGTATGTAAGCCTTGAAACGTTGAGCGGACGTTGCGGAAGTTTCCTTGTCATTCGCCCTTGGACACAATTCTATAAGCCCGAACAGCGCGACGACATGCCGATGTCTGTTTGCAACAATATATCAGTAAGCAATGTTGACGCTACGTGTGATAACTTCTTCGACGTAGGAACGTCAGATAAATACCGGCTGACAGACTTCTCGTTTGTCAACTGCAATATCACTGACAGTGCCAATTCTTTTGATAAAAGCGTGATAGAAAATACCAAGATAAAGAATCTTGTTATAAACGGAAAAAAGCAGAAATGACGTCTGTTTTTATTTCGTTATGTTGAAATACAACATGTAAGTAGTTAACCGGAATTGCTTACATGTTGATTTTGTATAACCTCACAGAATCGCGTTGTTCAAAAAGATAAAACATTTTCGGCTGAAAATTACGGCTTTTTGTGTGCATTCGTAATGTCTTGAATAGCTTTGTGTTATGAGAGATTTCCGATAAATGTGCATTGATTTTGTCTTAAAACTGCCGTAAATTAAGGCTTTTCGGCCTTATGAATAAGTGTGTTTTGTGTTGTAAAAGCATAGCTTTGGCAATGTAAAAGACCAGCTTTTGAAATACAAGTGCATGTCTTTTGCTGTGAAATCCTTGTTTTGTTGCCGTTTTGATGCCCGTATGTGCCGCCTGAATTTCTATTTCATTAAATTTTACTGACATTTCTTTTATGTCATAATGTCGCCTGTTAGACTATAATTCAAGCATTTTGAATATTCGTCAGACGGCATGTCTTGTAGCTGGATATAAGTCAGAAACGGTATAAGTTGAAAATATCGTGTGCATAAAGATGTATTCAGAGATTATCACTGTGGTATTGACGGCAAAATACCTTTGTCTTTTTTCTAACGGCTGCGCCTTCCGTGTAGCGTCATTTTAAAGCACGTTATACATATTTATATATAAGGACATGTGGGATTGTCTCTTTTTTGTGACTATCTTGGCAGTGTGTCATCAATGTGTTATGACTGACACGTTTGTCATACACTGACAACCAAAGACTGACATTTTGGCTTTTGGCACGCTTTTCGCTATTGTGTTTGCGGATGCTCAAAGCATCGGTAATATAAAACGTATAAATAACAGTTTAAATATAAAGATTATGAACATTAAACCATTAGCAGACAGAGTGCTGGTACTTCCTGCACCGGCAGAAGAGAAAATCGGTGGTATCATTATTCCTGATACAGCAAAAGAAAAACCTTTGCACGGCACTATCGTTGCTGCTGGCACAGGCACTAAGGATGAGGAAATGATTCTTAAAGAAGGTGATGAGGTTCTTTACGGCAAGTATTCAGGCACAGAGCTTGAGTATGACGGCGTTAAGTATCTTATGATGCGCCAGAGCGACGTTCTCGCTGTTATAGTAAAATAATATATTCAGATCAATAATTTAAAAACAACCCTATGAGGCCGCCGGCACGCAGGTAGGCATTATGACTACGGACAATGTGCCATAAATGTGACCTTCATATAAAAATAAAATCATCATGGCTAAAGAAATAAAATTCGATACAGACGCTCGCGAACTCTTGAAGAGAGGCGTTGACCAGTTGGCAAATGCAGTGAAAGTAACACTCGGTCCTAAAGGCCGCAACGTTGTTATTGAGAAAAAATTCGGTGCTCCGCAGATAACAAAAGACGGTGTAACCGTAGCAAAGGAAGTTGAGCTTGAGGACCGCTTTGAGAACACAGGCGCACAGCTTGTTAAGAGCGTTGCAAGCAAGACTGGCGACGATGCAGGTGACGGTACAACAACAGCAACTATCCTTACACAGGCTATTGTTACTGAAGGACTGAAGAACGTTACAGCAGGTGCAAACCCGATGGACCTGAAGCGTGGTATCGACAAGGCCGTTGCTGCCGTTGTTGAATATATCAAGAACAACGCTGAGAAGGTTGACGACAACTATGACAAGATTGAGCAGGTTGCTACTGTCAGCGCAAACAACGATCCTGAAATAGGTAAACTGCTGGCTGACGCTATGCGCAAGGTTTCTAAGGACGGCGTTATCACTATCGAGGAGAGCAAGAGCCGCGACACACACATCGGTGTTGTTGAGGGTATGCAGTTCGACCGTGGTTATCTGAGCGGATATTTCGTAACAGACGCTGACAAGATGGAGTGTGTAATGGAGAATCCTTACATCCTTATATACGACAAGAAGATCAGCAACCTGAAAGATTTCTTGCCTATCCTGCAGCCTGCAGCTGAGAGCGGACGTCCGTTGCTCGTTATTGCAGAAGATGTTGACTCAGAGGCTCTTACAACATTGGTTGTAAACCGTCTGCGCAGCAACCTGAAGATTTGTGCTGTTAAGGCTCCTGGCTTTGGCGACCGCCGCAAGGCTATGCTCGAGGATATCGCCGTACTGACAGGCGGACTCGTAATCAGCGAGGACAAGGGCTTGAAGCTTGAGCAGGCTACACTCGAGATGCTTGGTACTTGCGACAAGATCGTAGTTTCTAAGGACAACACAACTATCGTAAACGGTGCAGGCGAGAAGCAGCTCATAGCTGACCGCGTTGCTCAGATAAAGAACGAGATAGCAAACACAACAAGCAGCTACGACAAAGAGAAACTGCAGGAGCGTCTGGCTAAGTTGGCCGGTGGTGTGGCAGTGCTCTACGTTGGTGCAAACAGCGAGGTTGAGATGAAAGAGAAGAAAGACCGCGTTGACGATGCTCTCTGCGCTACACGTGCAGCTATCGAGGAAGGTGTTGTTGCCGGAGGTGGTACAACATACATCCGCGCTCTTGAAGGTCTGAAGAACCTGAAGGGTGACAACGCAGACGAGCAGACTGGTATCAACATCGTTGAGCGTGCAATCGAGGAGCCTCTCCGTCAGATTGTTGCCAACGCAGGCGGCGAAGGTGCTGTTGTTGTTCAGAAGGTTAAGGAAGGCGAAGGCGACTTCGGTTACAACGCACGTACAGATGTTTATGAGGATATGCGTAAGGCCGGTGTCATCGATCCTGCCAAGGTTGCCCGCGTAGCTCTTGAGAACGCAGCTTCAATAGCAGGCATGTTCCTCACAACAGAGTGCCTGATCGTTGACAAACCTGAGGATAAGCCTCAGATGCCTATGGGTGCTCCCGGAATGGGCGGAATGATGTAATTTGTAAACTACAAATAACAAAATGGGAGGCTGCTTAACGGGCAGCCTCTTTTTTTTGCGGTATAGATGTTTTTTTGCGCAATTTTTTTTGAAAAATGTTTTGTCACGAATTATAAAATGTCTATATTTGCATGTCAACAGATAGATACGTTATGGATAAAGATCCTAAAGTAGATATTTTTTTGATTTGTTTTAGTAGATTAGTTTTTAAGTAGTTTGTTTTTTGAAAATCGCTTGTCGTGAGGACATGCGATTTTTTTTATGTCCTTACGTTTGTCAAAAATAAACACCATTATTTCATATTGTCTTTGATTTTGCTTATCTTTGCACCGAATGTTATTCGGCTATAGCATCTTAGCCCCGTTTGTTGAGGCTGCGTGATGGTTGTCGGGCAAGTTTTCGCCGTTGGGCGGACCGATGTCATGATGCACTTTCAGCCCTGTAGATTAGTTTGGCATAAGCTGATGGCCGGGTTAGTTTCGAGTCAAGAAAAATACTTTATGGACATTAAGGATTTTAAAATAAAGAAGTCGCAGTGGCTTATTTTCATCGTACTTTCTGCCGGACTGATGTATATTACGGAGTCGTGGCTGATGTCTCTTGGCATAATACTGCTGCTCATGGTGCTGGATTTTGTCCTGGCCGAGTTTATCGGAAAGAAACGGGGCAAGAAGGATGATAAAATGTTTTGACGTCATGCAGAAACTTATAGAACTATATAGACAATGGCACGGCTCTGAGCCGGTGAGCACAGAGAAGCTGCCGCAGGCCGGAAGTAACCGCGAATATTACAGAATGACAGGCGACGACGGCAGTTCGGTGATAGGTGCAATAGGCACAAGCCGCGACGAGAATCACGCTTTTATATATCTTTCGGGCCATTTCCGCAAGCGCCAGCTGCCCGTCCCCCGTATATTGTCAGTGTCAGACGATGAGCTGAGATATCTGCAGGAAGACCTCGGACGTGTGTCGCTGTTCAGTGCAATAAGCGGCGGACGTGAAGCCGGAGGGCGATACAATCAAAAGGAGAAGCAGTTGCTGATAAACACGATAAAGGAACTGCCGAACATACAGATACGCGGCGCCCGCGGCCTCGACTGGTCTAACTGTTATCCGCAGCCGGAGTTTGACGAGAACAGCGTGCTCTTCGACCTCAATTATTTTAAGTATTGTTTCTTAAAGCCTGCCGAGCTCGATTTCCACGAGCTTAAGCTTGAAGCCAACTTCAGGCTTTTTGCAAAAGACCTTGTTGCAGAAAAGACAGACAGCTTCATGTATCGCGACTTTCAGGCGCGCAACATAATGCTCGACGCTTCAGGACGTCCGTATTTTATCGACTATCAGGGCGGACGCAAGGGACCATTCTATTACGATCTTGCCTCATTCCTGTGGCAGGCTTCGGCAAAATACCCTCATAAGCTGCGCCGCGAGCTGATATACGAATATTATAATTCTCTGAAAAATTATACCGAAGTGCCTTCTGTAAGACACTTTGCCGAGCGCCTTAGCCTGTTCGTGCTTTTCCGTACGCTTCAGGTGCTTGGTGCATACGGCTTCAGAGGATTCTTTGAGCGCAAGAAGCATTTCATTGACAGCATACCGCCAGCAATGCAGAACCTGCGCGAACTGCTTAAGCTTAACGTGTTTACATATCCTTATCTTATGGATGTGCTGAAGAGGCTCACGGAGCTTCCGCGTTTTGCAACTCTCGAAGAGCCGGCATTGAGCCGTGCAGACGGGTTTAAGATAACAGACAGCAAGGTGTTCGCGGCACATCCTTCAGATGGTCCGGCTACATTCTCAAAATATGACAACAAAGGTCCGCTTGTGGTACGCGTCTACAGCTTCTCTTATCACAAGGGAATACCTGAAGACGAGTCGGGCAACGGCGGTGGTTATGTGTTCGACTGCCGCAGCACCCATAATCCCGGGCGGTATGAGCCGTACAAGAAACTTACGGGACTTGACGAACCTGTTATACGTTTCCTTGAGGACGACGGAGAGATACTGACATTCCTCGACAGCGTGTATAAACTTGCCGATGCTCATGTGCGCCGCTATATCCAGCGCGGATTCACGAGCCTGATGTTCTGTTTCGGATGTACAGGCGGACAGCACCGCAGCGTCTATTCGGCACAGCATCTGGCAGAACATATCAACAAGAAGTTCGGCATAGAGGTGCATATCATTCATAGAGAACAAAACATAACACAGACGCTTGAGGCGTTGAAATGAAATAAAAACTCAAAAAATATGCTGAAGATGCAGGCTATGATATTTGCAGCCGGACTGGGCACAAGGCTCAAACCGCTTACCGACACAATGCCGAAGGCACTTGTAAAGGTAGGTGGCAAGCCGCTGATAGAGCGCGTTATTGAAAAGCTGAAAGATGCCGGAGCCGACCGCATTGTGGTTAACGTTCATCATTTTGCGTCGCAGATTGTCGGTTATCTTAAAGACAACGATAACTTCGGCACAGACATCAGGGTGTCTGACGAGACAGACAAGCTGCTCGACACGGGCGGAGGCATAAAGAAAGCCGCGCCGCTGTTCGACAGCGACAAACCTGTGCTGATACACAATGTAGACATATTGAGCAACGTTGACCTCGCACATCTGTACGCCATGCACGGCGACAGCGCCGCGACGCTCGTGGTAAGCAGCCGCAAGACTAAGCGCTATCTGCTCTTTGACGACGACATGAGGCTGAAAGGATGGACAAACATTGAGACGGGCGAGGTAAGAAGTCCATACCCTGACTTGAATGTTGCCGATTGCCGCATGCTTGCGTTCTCGGGCATACATGTCATCTCGCCGTCTATGTTCGGCCTTATGGACGAATTCCCCGACAAGTTCGGCATAATAGACTTTTATCTTAAAGTGTGCGACAAGGTGGTGATAAAAGGATACGACAAGACCGACCTGAGGCTTATGGACGTAGGAAAACTTGACACACTTGCAGAAGCAGAAAATTTTATAAACCAATTATAATAATATGCAACAGAAAATTATTATTCTCGATTTTGGTTCACAAACCACACAGCTGATAGGCCGTAGAGTGCGTGAGCTCGACACGTTTTGCGAAATCTTGCCTTACAACAAGTTTCCGAAAGACGACAGCGACGTTATCGGTGTGATTCTGAGCGGATCGCCTTATTCTGTTCATGATGAAGAGGCTTTCAAGGTAGACCTCAGTCAGTTTGTAGGCAAATATCCGGTGCTCGGCATCTGCTACGGAGCGCAGTTTATTGCCAACTCTAACGGCGGAAAGGTTGAAAAGACCGGCACACGCGAGTATGGACGTGCCAACTTGAGGACATTCGATGCCGGCAATGCTCTTTTTAAGGGCTTCGAAGAGAACTCTCAGGTATGGATGAGCCACGGCGACACCATCACCGCAATACCGGCCGACTGCCATGTGATTGCTTCAACAGCCGACGTTAAGTATGCCGCTTATGCAAGCGACACCAATCCATTGTGGGCTGTTCAGTTCCACCCCGAGGTGTTCCACACATCACAGGGCAAGCTCTTGCTGAAGAACTTCGTTGTTGACATTTGCGGAAGCAAGCAGCAGTGGAGCCCTGCTTCGTTCGTTGACTCTACGGTGAGTGAGCTTAAGGAGCAGCTAGGCAACGACCGCGTAATTCTCGGTCTGAGCGGCGGCGTCGACTCTTCTGTTTGTGCTACATTGCTTAACCGTGCCATCGGAAAGAACCTTACATGTATCTTCGTTGACCACGGAATGTTGCGCAAGAACGAGTTCCAGAAGGTTATGGAGGCATATCAGGGACTCGGACTCAACGTTATCGGAGTTGATGCAAGCGAGAAGTTCTTCAAAGACCTTGAAGGCGTTACCGACCCTGAGCAGAAGCGCAAGATTATAGGCCGCGACTTTGTTGAGGTGTTCAATGCCGAGGCAAAGAAGATTACTGATGCCAAGTGGCTTGCACAGGGCACAATCTATCCCGACCGCATTGAGAGTCTGAGCATAACAGGTATGGTTATCAAGAGCCATCACAACGTTGGCGGACTGCCGGAGGAGATGCATCTGCAGCTCTGCGAGCCGCTGAAGTGGCTGTTTAAGGACGAAGTGCGCCGCGTAGGCTACGAGCTTGGCATGCCCGAGCGCCTCATCAAGCGTCATCCGTTCCCCGGACCGGGTCTTGCGGTGCGTATTCTTGGCGACATCACACGCGAGAAGGTACGCATACTTCAGGATGCCGACGACATCTATATCGAGGCTATGCACAACTATATCTGTGAAGACGGCGAATGTCTGTACGACAAGGTTTGGCAGGCAGGAACGGTGCTTCTCTCTACGATACGCAGCGTGGGAGTCATGGGCGATGAGCGCACTTACGAGCATCCTGTGGCTTTGCGTGCCGTAACGAGCACAGACGCCATGACAGCCGACTGGGCACATCTGCCTTACGACTTTATGGCTAAGGTTTCTAACGAGATTATCAATAAGGTGAAAGGCGTCAACCGCGTTTGCTATGACATCTCGTCAAAGCCGCCTTCGACAATCGAGTGGGAGTAAGTCTGGCTGACAGAACAGGCTCTTTGCGCGGCATCGTCTGCGCATGATATACAATTAACCCCAAATCGGTTATTAGGATTCAGTCTGTATTTTTGCTTTATATTGAGTGGCTTTTGGTTGGATTTTTTGCAGGCATAGCGGGCTATGTCAAGAAAAAGCGAACAAAAAGACGCCAATAGAAACAAAAAGGCTGGCTGAAAGCATGAATACACAAAATTGATAAAGCTATGTGCGGTCTAATGACCGATTGGGGGTAACCTGCAAGGGCAAATGCATCATATAGCATTTGCCCTTGTTGCGTAATATAGTCAGGCCTGTGATATCGGTGCTAACATGCATGGCTATTCGTTTTGTCTGGCAATGTCAAAAGTCTGTTTTTATTGTTATAAGCCATATAATTTTTTTTGCAAGAAACTCATCACTCGTCACATTGCGGTTTAACACGCTGATTGTCAATGAGATATGGCGTGATGAGTTGACTTTCTCACTCATCACGCTTGGCTGTTTTGGACAGAATGTGCCTTTCCCTGATTTAGGTTGACCCTGAATGTGATGAGTTATAAATGTAACTCATCACAGCGTAAACATCTTATTATCAGTAGCTTATGTGTAGATGTGACGAGTGATGAGTTTTTATGAAAAAATAGTTCTATTGCTTATCCATGTTATGATAAATGCATTTGGCTTATGCCACGTCAGCCTACAGGCTTTTCTTCTCATTCCATGCAAAAGCATACCTTTTGTGTGCCGAAAGGCGTCCTTTTGATACCCCAAAAATGGCCTTTTATAAGGTAAAATGCCGTTAGTTTCAGTTCATGATGTAATATTATTACTTGCCGGTTATCGGCAGAATTGTGGCATTATCATCAAACATATGCTCTATGTTGGCATAACATTGCCCTATATTTGCTTGAAAAATAGAAAATGAAAGAGGACTGCACAAGTTTTCAGACAAAAGGTTTGAATGTTGATGAAAAATTAATATCTTTGCCTTTGACATATTGTGTGCAGAAAAATGCGCACAGACAGAAGTACTTGTGTACACGCACAGACAGTGACGTTCAGGGAGTAGAATCTGGCAGTTCAATCCTGATAGTAATGAATGATTGTCTGAGCGAGTTCACACCATGCTATTGGTGTGGATTCCTCTTTCATGTTTTCTTTATTATCGGGTTTTGCCAGAACCTTACTCTCAGAAAGCGTGGGGGAGTGAGTTCACACCGCTTTTTGTAAACTGAAAACGTAACTTGATGGTTGGTTGCATGGCAGCTGATTGTTTGTTGTAACGTGTTACATAATGCAAAAACACAAGAACACTCTTGGGTTAATAATTGTGAAGTGAACCATTGTGAACTTGATTTGCAGATTTAAATGCTCTATTTTTGTTAAATAAATATTGAAGGACACAAATTTGATAAGATAATAATGAAAAACAAAATACCGACTATATCTATAACCGCCATATGCCTTTTGGCATTAATCATATTATCATCCGGTATTCAGTCGGAGAAAGGAGGAAAAATGCAGCAGAAATATTATTATTGTGAGTATTGTGGTCATCGCTTTCCGTCAGTGCGCCTGCTGACTTCAGCCCCGTGTGTCCGTCATCCCGACGGCCCGAACAAAGGTCGCCACAAGCTGTATGAAGGCACGGAGAAGAGCGAATACACCTGTAAATATTGTGGTCGGAAGTTCCCGTCGATAATGCTGATGACTGCAGCACCGTGCGTAAATCATCCAAAAGGTCCGAATAAGGGCAATCACTCTCCGGCGCTGTGAAAATAACATGGCTCTTTAGTTTTACAGAAATTTCCGTTCAAGTTATTGACCTTATGCTTTAGTATGGCATATCATAGGCGTATCTTTGGAATTGAATATTAATGTATAACGTAAAAAATAAAGATTATGTTAAGAGGATTTATAAAATTTCATTGCACCGAGTGTGGTAATAACTTCATTGGTCCGGATATAGAATATGCTGCAACCATCTTTTCAATGCCACTGCGATGTCCAAAATGCCAAAGTATCAGGACTTTGCCAAAGCATTGTTTATCTTGGCCCATAATTAAGCAGTCTTATCTTAAGCTTTATAAGAGTATTTGGGAGAGATATGAGAATAAGTAAGTGTCAATATATTAATGATTTAAAATATGGATATACAAAAATTAATTCAAATTGCTGAAGATTTAAATCTTCATGATAAAGTGCAAGAGTTAAAGTTTTATGTTGAAAGACTTAGTTCTCCAGAGATATTTTATATATAAGGGCATTACATTTATTCAAATGTATCCAATATAGCGAAAAGTTCTAAGTTACTGATATCGAGATTGTGGCACTACGTATTCAGTACTTCATCCTAGTACAAAGTGCGGAAGCATAAGAACACAACGGCCAATCAGTTTGGAAAACTGACGGAAGGGAGGTATCGGAAGATTTGGAAAAGAATGGAGAAGATAGATATACAATAATTTAATCAGATTGAGCACGATATAAAAATACTGTTAATTATGGAACTCAACTATAAAGAAATAGCTTATCTAATAGGGTGCTATGTCATTATTGAAGACAAAGAGATTAATTCTCGTGAGTTGTTTGTGTTAAATAATTTTTTGCCATTGCAAAAAGACAGCCTGCTGTATGCAGAGCGCAAGAAAATATTCCAAGATGATGAGACAAAAGTTCCACTAAGTGAACTTATCAAAGAATTATCACATTTACACTTAGACAAAGAAAAGAGCGAAGAACTTGTCCATTTTCTCGTCCGCATATCTTATGCAGATTTTTATATGGATTCAAAGGAAAGAAAACTTGCAGAGAAAGTGGCTAAGATTCTTAATGTACCATTTGCCACTATTGCCGAATATGAAGCTTCTAACAACAGTAAAAACATATCAGATAGCAAATTAAAATGGCATGAATCTTTATGGGGGAAAGTCGAGAATTTTACATACAGATTCTCGGATAAGAACGAAAAACGGACTGATAAGATTTTAGGTGGCTTAGGCTTTGCTGATATATTGGAAGAAGTAACAGAAGAGGCTTCAACCGACATGGAGAGAGTTTCCGGAATTTTGAATACAATCAATGATGATTTGAAAACCTGTGCAAAAGATTTGAACCAGTTTAGTCCCGTAAAAAACAAAAGCAGGAAGGATTTTGACAAAATAAAAGAAACCATTGCTGAAATCAGCAAAGAATTCAATCAGATTATAAACGAATCCGTGTCCCAAAATATCGAACTTTTGGACAAGAAAAAACGCAATATCCACTACTTTACCATTGCGTTTATGGGAAGGACAAAAGCTGGAAAAAGTACCTTGCATAAAGTGGTGACGCAACAAGATGATGACGACATAGGCATAGGAAAACTGCGTACTACAAGGTATAACCGCAGTTGGTATTGGGACAGATTACGGATTGTAGACACTCCGGGCATTGGTGCACCAGGCGGAGAAGTTGACACTGAAATAGCAAAATCAATTATTGATGAAGCAGATATGATTTGCTATATTGTGACAAGCGATTCTATACAGGAGACTGAATTTGATTTCTTTGAAACAATAAAAGATCGCAATAAGCCATTATACATCATATTGAATTATAAAAGCAATCTTTCGGGCATTCGTCTAAAAAAATTCTTAGAGAACCCCACCGAATGGAAAGACTGTAAAGGCCCTCAATCAATCGAAGGGCATTTCAGGCGTATCGAAGAACGGCTAAACGGTAAGTACAATATGGACGCTGTTGCAATCATACCCTTACATCTATTGGCGGCGCAATTATACGTAGAAGGCGGATTTGACGCTGAGACCTTGGAGAAATTAAAGAAGGGTTCGAACATAGACTTTTTTATCAGAACTATAAAGGAAGAAATTTACAACACTGGTTGTCTAAAGAAAAGCCTAAGCATTATAGATGGATCTTCATATAGTATTCATCAAGTAAATGCTCGGATAAAGGTAGACTGTGATAGATTAAGGGGAGATGTCTACTTACTAGAAAAAAACAAAGAAAAAATAAGTTCCTTTTTCTCAAGTGAAAGAGGTAAACTCACGAGCCAACTATCTACTATCACGGACTCTGTCAGGCAGGAGCTTAAAAATAGGGCAAATACATTCTCTAATGAAAACTATGACAATGAAAATGCCGGTACAGCATGGGAGAATGACTCTGTGGTGAAAAACATTCTCGAACGTTATAAAGAAAAAATATCTGATTGTATCGAAGATTTTAAATCCAAGTTAGAATCAGAATTGGACGAAGTCACAAGCGATTTGCAGATGCATTTCCAATTTGCCTCATTCCAAAATATCAAAGGGGAATCTATCAGTAACACACGGCTTGGGGTTGGTATATTTGGTAGCATTTTAACAGCTGCAACTCCTTTTATTATTGCAAATTTTTGGAATCCTGTAGGATGGATTATGACTGCCGGAAGTGTTGTAGTAGGATTAATCGTTTCAGTCTTTACCTGCTTGTTCACTTCAAAGAGCGAGAAAATCAGAAAAGCCATAAACAAAATGAAAGAACAGCTCGAAAAGAGCATTGATGAGAATATGGGCAAAAATAAAAGTGCTTTATTGGCAAATATTAATAGTTCCATAAACAGTGCATCCAAGGAGATCAATGGCGCTTTTGTTACCTACATTGCTGGTGCTAATGACATTCTTAACGAGATGGGTGAGCTTCTCAAGAAATGTAGCAATTCAGAAAGTGCAATAAACTCATTAATAGGTTTCAGGATTCTTGATTATGTCAAGAAGAACAAAGTAAAAGACAAGAAGATCAAGGATATGAAAAATGAATACTTGATTGAGAATTACCCAGTAGAAAGAGATTGGGCAAACCACTCTCTTACCTACAAATTTGCCAATATTTGTAATGAGGACGATAAAATAAAAGCTGAAAAGGCGACTCAAATGACTATTAACTTTAAATAAAATAGAACAATGTACGAAACAATCAATTATGCAAAATATCAACAACGGCTTGAACAGTTGATATTGAAGACCAAAAATTTGTTGTTACAGACTGCTAACAGCGACTTAGCACAGAAAATGGATGCTGAATTGCAAGAAGTCAGCGAACGGAAAGACTTGCGACTAGCATTTGTCGGACAATACAGTTCCGGAAAATCAACCATCATATCGGCATTGACCGGTAACAAAGATATTCTGATTGATGCCAACATCGCTACCGATAAGACCACAGAATATCGATGGAACAATATTATCCTGATGGATACCCCGGGAATCTTAGCAGGCAAGGTCGAAGAACATGACGAAATAACCAAAGCTGCGCTAAAAGAGTGCGATTTGATTTTTTATGTATTAACTAGTCAACTATTTGATGATGTCATTTTTAATAACTTCATAGATCTAGCATATAATCAACACTTGGCAGACAAGATGTTTATTGTAGTAAATAAAATGAATATGGAGTATGGAGATTATTCCCAACTCGTGCAAAACTACACAACGTCTTTGCAGAACACATTTAAAGAACGCGGCTATGATTTCTCTGCATTCCACGTCGCCTTTATCGATGCAAACGATTATTTGGAGGGTTTCAAAAACGGAGATGATGAATTTATACAAGTTAGCAATTTTGAAAAGTTTATTAATGACCTTAACTCGTTCGTAAGTAGCAAAGGACTTATCAAAAAGCAATTCGACACGCCTGTCCGTATACTGCAAAGTTATGCAAAAGACATTGCCATTTCGGAAGTAGACCAAAACCTGGCTGAATTTTATCGTCAATTTGAGCAGAGGTTAAGCATCAGCGAAAGAGAACTTAAACGTGATGTTTCCGATGTGCTCTATTCTTTTGAGACAGATGCAATGACAAAGGTTTCTGCTCTATCCGGCGAAATCGGTTCCTTAGGAGAAGCGGAATGGAAAGCTCAACAAGAAGGGTTAAATAAGGCATTACAGCAAAGCATAAATACAACTTCTACAAAGATTGAAAAGGTGGTAGAACAAAATTATACGGATTTATTAAAAGAAGTGGAGAACTTCGGCCAAAGAGACACTCTTGCAAAATACATCAGCAGTATAGATGCCAAACTTAATTCTCCAAATATCAGTATAGAAGAGAGAAACAACCTCAACTATCAAAAAAGAGCATTAGACTGGCTTAAATCGGGTGCGGCAAAGGTTGGAGATATGGCACCTGGCGTAAACGGCGTTTTTGGAGGAATCAGTAATGCCTCAGGTTCTCAATTACATAACATAGTGCTAAATGTCGGACATTTTTTTGGGAAAAGTTTTAGACCGTGGGAAGCTGTTAGATGGGCCAGCAATATTGCCAAAGTGGCAAAATTCGGAATCCCCGTAGTTACAGCAGGAATAGACATTTGGATGCAGTTGCGTGAGGAGAAAAAGGAGAACGAGAGATTGCAACAAATCAAAGAGTCCAAGAATCAATTTATCACTGGTTACCAAGGAGAGATGAACAAAGTCAAGGGACAATTTGAAAATTATCTGAATACGGTATTGGAGAATTACAGAGACAAGCGCAATGATGTAAATAAGTCAAAGGATGAAATCATCAAAGCCTCAAAACGCAATGATGCCATCAACAAATCAATAAATGAATTAGAAGGAGAATACGTAGATTTTATAGAAATGATAGAGGAAGACAAATAATAGTAGATCTCAAAAACACTCCAATGAACCAGTTGTAGAGCCTGTTTCAAGATACTCAAAATGGATATATGACGACTGTCTTGTCCATGCTATACATGTAAATACCGAAATGCAAGAGTATCCGCACATGTTTGACCTATTTATCTAGGAAATTTACGAAAATGGGTTATCGAGAGATTTTGGGAAGAAAGTGGATATCGGATAATAACCAATAAAATGGGCCCCATGTCAAACCGCATATTCAGCGATTTTATGCTTTTAAGGCTCGTCTTAGCTTGATCTTTGGCTGAGAAAATTATGTGATGTTTTGCAGAGGTCTCTTAATATGTAATAAAAATGATTGAGGGTTTTCTTGTAATAAAATCGTCAAAATCTTATCAGATGATTGAAAGGATTACGCGGTTGATGGATAAATATTATCTTGATGCTGTGTTGGGCTTTTTGCTTGAAGGATTTGGCGACTTGCTCACACAGTTGCTTACGCTGCCTTACATTTATGTCAGTGCAGTTAAGATACGGTCGGTGCCTCTGACATTGGCGGTGATTTATAATGCGCTGTGTGATATTGCGATGGGACTTATTCCATTTTATATTGGTGATGTCATTGACGTGTTCAACAAGTCGTTTGTCCGAAATTTTAAACTGATTGTCGGATTTGTTGAAGGCGACAAAAAGGTTATAAGTGAGATAAACCGCAAGGCGGTGAGGATGGCTGTTCTCATAGTTATGCTGTGCGTAATTATTTATTTCCTTGTGTTGCTGACAATAAAGGTGATGACATGGTTTTGGCACGTTATTGCCGGGCTGTTTTAGTTAAACTGAAAATAGAAGAAGCCATATAATTTAGAATGGAAACATGCGGAGATTTTAATATAATTTCTTTTGGCCCTTTTAATTTTAGTATGGCTCATAAGTTAATTCAAATATGATTTATAGAAAATGAATTATAAGCAATTTGAAGATAATAATTTTGCTGAATGGCGGAAGCGTTCTGTCGCCAACGGTGATGGCTGCGAACTAGCACCTGACGGACTGCTTTATCGTGGACGGTTTGTTTATAAAGATGGCTATTGGAGCCGTGAACCGGGCAATGAGAATGCTATATGGGAGTGTGCCAAGAGGCGTGTGTTGATACTTACTAAAGACCTTAATGATGAGGAAGCGTGGGACATACGTGCGGAGACAGGACGCAACAATTTCTCTGGCGAAAATAATGTCGTTGTTTCTGCACCATTCTACAAGAACCTCATGCGCTGGGTTTACGGATTGCTGACGATCGATGCCAACGGACACGCTAAGACGTTTGCAGAAATAGACAGACAAGATGTTTATCGGCCATTTTACGACCAGGCACCCGTAGCCCGTGTAAACTGCAAAAAACAAGTAGGTAAGAGCAGCATTGAAACTTCTGTGTTGAAGTCGTATATGGAGCGTTATAAAGACTTGCTGGTGAAACAGATTGCTGCCTACGACGCAAATATACTTTTGTGTTGTGGCGCTTCAGGAGCAATAAAGGATTTTGTCGCAGAGAATTATCTTACAGACTTGCTAAAACTGAACAACTGGGTATATTATTCGCCACGAACCCGTAAGATGGTTATTGACAGCTGGCATCCAACCTATACAGGCGATACGCACGAAAAAATGTATTCAGACATGATGTCGGGCGTTGAGGAAGCGTGGAGCCGGATTAAGCTTTAAGTTATAAAAGTAATATTATCATGAGACTTGTCTGTCAGTGTTTCAGATTGTATGTTGTTGACAGTGTGTACAACACCTTACTTTCCGAAATGCTGACAGATTTTTTTGATGCCGAACTACGGCATTATGTAAATTACGACAGAGGTTTTTGAAATAAGAAAATCTTGAAAGACAATATGTTACAATATAGCAAATTCTTTAGGTGTCACTGCAGCGGCCGGCGCAACATGTTGATGTAATCTTGGTGATATCGAACATGTAAAAGTAGAAAAATATTTTGGTTGTGCTTTATTTTGGCATAGCTAATGGCAATCTTTGCATCCGTAAAACATAACTGTGTGGCTTGGATGTACACGGAAAGGCTGCTAAATAGGTAGCTTTGTCTGAAAAAGACGGAACAGACACCAGGCTCATACAATTTGGAGATGATAAAGCAAAAACATAAAGGATGTATAAGATGGGAGAATTAAAAGTGAAAACAGAAACAGGCGAACAGACAGAAAAGACAGAGAAGAAAGAAAAGCTGACATTGATGACGGCTATGGATAATATCGTAGAACTCTCTGAAGGTTCAAACCTGAGCGATGAGTTTTATGAGAAGGCAAAACCTTATATCAGTTACGTGTGCCGTAAATTGTCCGTGAACAAAGTACAAGCTGTGCTGCTGTCGCTGTTTGTAGACAACTGCTGGGACAGAGATGTCGAACTCCGAACTTTGGCAGAATATCTGAAATGCCGTATGGTAAGGATGATAAACTACAGCACTGAGATTGACGGGCTTTTAAAAAGAAAGATGATACGCATAAAAAACAGACGTGGTGAAACAACATACGCCATGGGGCCTGATGTGATAGATGCGTTTAAGCATAATGAGGCATTTGTGCCGGCTGAGCCCAAGCTTCTTACTTGCGATGAGTTGTTTTGTGAGATTTACAGTCTGTTTGAATCTCGTGTTTATGATTATTTGCCGTATGAAGAATTTATTTCAGAATTATTCAGTTTGCTTGAAACAAACAAAAATCTCGAGTTTGTAAAGCAGTTGCGTACCTATAAACTTATCTGCGACCATACTGTAAATGACGAAGGCATAATATTTGTTTTCTGGGCAAGTCGTTTAGTTTGTGACAACGATTACAACCTGGACACGCAAAGTTTTGGAGACTTATTTAAGAATAGGGCTATTGCAAATAAGCTGAAGGGTAAGCTCTCTCGAGACGAAAGCATGCTGCAAAAGAACGGACTGATTCAATTCTGTAATGAAGACGGACTGGCCAACCACGAGAAATATAACCTGACGGTAAAGGCTAAACAGGAGTTTCTCTCAGAGCTGAACATGAATTTGAACACTACGACCAGATTCAAAGAACTGATAAAGCATGAAGACATAACGGAGTGTAAGATGTACTATAACAAACGCGAAAGCCGTCAGGTCGAACAGCTGAAAGAGTTGCTCACCGAAGAAAGATACACCAAAGTGTGCAGCGAATTAAAGAGAGTAGGCATGCGCTCTGGCTTTACGTGCTTGTTTTATGGCGCACCTGGAACGGGAAAGACAGAAACTGTTATGCAGCTGGCTAAGGCAACACACCGTGATGTGATACAGGTGAATTATGCTGAACTGAAAAGTTGCTGGGTTGGCGAGAGCGAGAAGAATGTGAAAAACCTTTTTGACCGTTACCGTGCGTTGGTAAACTCCTCAGATGTAACACCAATCCTGCTTTTTAATGAGGCCGACGCTCTGATTGGCATCAGGCAGAAAGGTGCCGACCGGGCTGTGGAAAAGATGGAGAACTCAATACAGAACATAATTCTTCAGGAGCTTGAACTGCTTGAGGGCATATTCATAGCCACGACGAATCTTACGGAGAATTTGGACAAAGCCTTTGAGCGCCGCTTCCTTTATAAGATAGAGTTCGAAAAGCCGAGCATTGTGGCACGATGCGGCATCTGGAAGAGCATGATACCTGTAATCAGTGACGAAGATATATGCTATCTGGCTTATCATTATGATTTTAGCGGCGGGCAGATTGAGAACGTTGCGCGCAAGCAGGCCATCGACCTCATTCTCTATGGAAAAGAGAAAATGAGTCTGGAATATATAAAGGAGAAATGTGATGAGGAACTGATACACAAAAATCCGATGCCGAGAGTGGGATTCATTAGTGATGCAGAAATATCACGAAAGACATCGTAATATAAATTGACATTTAAATAAGAATAAAATATGACACAAGATCTTTTTGACAAATACATCTGGCTGGTTGACACCATCTACCGTGCCCGGAACATAACCTTCGAGGAGATAAACGAGCGGTGGCTGCGCTCGCAGCTAAGCGAAGGCGTAGACTTGCCTTTGCGCACGTTTCATAACTGGCGCAAAGCCATAGAGAAAGTGTTTGACATAAACATTGAATGCGACCGCCGGCACGGCTACTATTATTATATTGAGAATGCCGAGGACATGGAGCGGGGCGGCATACGCAACTGGCTGCTGAATACGTTTGCGGTGAACAATCTTATAAATGAGAGCCATCATCTGAAGCGGCGCATATTGTTTGAGGAAATACCGTCGGGCCGGGATTATCTTGCACCGGTGATAGAGGCTATGCGGGACAGCCTGAAGATAGAGATAAGCCATAAGGGATACTTTGACGGCGAGGCTAAGGTTTATACCATAAGTCCTTATTGCGTCAAAGTGTTCAGGCAGCGGTGGTATGTCGTGGGACTATGCGACGAGCGCAATGCCGTAAGGACATTCTCGCTCGACAGGATATTAAGGCTTGACACCACAGACAATAAGTTTACATATCCAAAGGACTTCGACCCTGAAGCATGGTTCTCAAGCTGTTTCGGGATAATAGCCGAAGACATCAAGCCGGAACGGGTACGCATAAAGGTGTACGGCCGTCAGCGTATGTATCTGCGTTCGCTTAGACTTCACTCTTCGCAGACCGAGACAGAAACATATTCAGACTATTCCGTATTTGAGTATTACATAAAGCCGACGTTCGATTTCCGTCAGGAACTGCTTTCACGCGGCGGGGCGGTCGAGGTGTTGTCGCCCGGATGGTTTCGCGACGAGATGGCTGACGAAGTGGCAGACATGGCTGTTGCCTATGGGCTGATAAAAAAATAGCAACATATTTATGAAAACAAAAGTATGAACGCGCATGGGGTTGTTGCAGCGTTCATACTTTCTTTTTATATTCAAAATTAAAGCATTATTTAGGGTTTCCAGGTTTATATCATTTTAGGTCTTGGGGTTATATCATTTTAGATTTGGAATTTATTTTTTATAAGAAACCTACAATTTTGAACTTAAATGCTCCGTTAGAAGTAATTTTCTCGTAAACCACTCCGCCGAATGCATAGCCTATTCTGCCATGCGGACGCTTAACCGTTACATAGCCGGTGGGCAGACTTGGCACAATCATTCCGATTGACGGCTTTACCACCACGTATGTGCCGCCCCTGTCGCAATAGTAACGTCCGTGTGAGTAGATGTACGGCCTGTGGTTATGATGTATCACCACTCCAGGCGGGCGTCCGTGCGGCGGCGGAGCAGGGCGCTTTTTGTGATGATATTTTTTATGTGGCGGTGCCTTGTGGTGATGTTTCTTATGGTGTTTGGGCTGAGTTATATACGATGTCTCAGTCAGTGTAGAGGCTCCTGTTGTTGCGCATGTGAGCGTCAGAAGCATTAGCAGCGATAATAGTCTGAATCTTCTCATAGCGTAGTCTCCTTTTATTTTGTTATTGTTTTTTTGCCTGTCTCAGTCTCTGTTTCCAGTCAGCTCAGACATTTTTGTTATTTTTCTGTTGCAAAGATAGGCGTAAAATATCTATAAACAGAATTGTTTTCCCTACAAGTGGTTAGGGATTTCCCTAAGCTTTATATGGATTATGGTAGGGTTGGCTGTTTTATGGCTTCGGATATAACATTCTTGTTGCGTAAAATATAAGGCTGATGTTCCACATGTTTTCATCTTCCGTAAAAAACTTTGGCTTATATTATTTTTAGCTCTTTGGCAATTCTGCAGGCCTCAATAGAGTTTCTAACTTGAAGTTTGCTCAGGATATCTTGCCTATGACGACTGACAGTATTAATACTTATGTGCAACATTTCTGCTATGTCCTTGCTTGTCAATCCCTTGTCGATTAAACTTAAAATATGCTTTTCCCTTGTTGACAGAATGTTGTCTTTATTTTGGGCTTCCGGTTGGATTGTGTGGCCGTCTGAAGAATCGATAATTACGCATCTCTCCGAAAAATCTATAACCATAGGGCTATAAAGGCATAAGGCCATATGTAACGTTTCGCCTGAAGTTCCAAAAATATAGAACATGCGGTGTATTACTGGGATGTAGCTGTTTGTGGTTGTCCTCATGCGGAGTTTGCTCATCAGATAATAGTCTGCCCTCTTTTTTCTTGGCTGTTGTTTTATGAAGTGCAGAAAGCAAAGTTCATGAAGATGTTTGTCTGCCAGGTCGTCAGGATGAATACGGCTGAATATGTCTTCCTCCCAGATAGAGGCCATTGTCATTTCACTGACATCTCTGCCAAGACCGAATATATGAGAAAATTTGCCATAGAATATATAGCTGACTTTAGCACGCAAGTCGCTCAGTACGGCAATGGCATTTTCTATTTTTGCATAGTTGTATGCCGTGTTGATTAATTCTGCTGTAGCGCTGTCGTAGGCTTTGTCTTTTGAGAAATCCTGTTTTGCGAATTCTTTGTTCAATATGTCTATGGTGTTCTTCATTTTGCAGAAAAAATGGTTATTTTTAATTATTGCGAGTCAATGGTCAATGCTTTACATTTGCAAAGATAATCAAAAAGAATATTTTTTATGATAATTGAAAAGATTAAAAGACTTATGTTGTTATGTGGATCAATGTTTGCCGCTTCATTAACAGGAACGGCGCAGTCGTTAGACAAGATGCAATGGTTTAACGAGCCGGAACAATGGGAGATAAAAAATAATTCGCTTGTTATGGATGTTACACCACACACAGATTATTGGCGTATCTCTCACTACGGATTTACGGTAGACGATGCCCCGTTCTTATACACTATACGCGGGGGCGAGTTTGAAGCAAAGGTCAAGATATCGGGTGACTATAAAACACGTTTTGATCAGGCAGGACTGATGATCCGTATTGACCACGAAAACTATATCAAGGCCGGAATTGAGTTTGTAGACGGCAAGTATAACCTCAGCACAGTAGTAACCCATCATACAAGCGACTGGAGCATAATTCCGCTTGACAAGCCTGTTGAGTATGTATGGATTAAGGCTGTAAGAAGGCTCGATGCTGTTGAGATATTCTATTCGTTCGACGACGAGAACTATACGATGATGCGCAATGCATGGCTTCAGGATAATCATCCTGTAATGGTTGGACTGATGGGAGCTTGTCCAGACGGTGACGGATTTAAAGCCATGTTTGAGAACTTCTCGATAAAGCATCTGCCTGACATGCGTCGTATGCAATGGCTTGAAAAGAACAGCAATAAATAATTTTGACATTATTTGCATTCTGAATATAATTTGAATTATTGCAGCGTATGTAATTATTTTTGATATATTGATGAGCCTTTCTGTGTTTTTTAATATGTAAGATATTCGCGCTGATGTGTGTCAGAATGATATTGTAGCTTTGTCTGGTTTTTAAGATGAAATAGAATTTAAATCAATGCAAAATGCTTTATGATGATAGATAATATTTACAAACCATGTTAAATGGTAAGGCTTTGAATGGTAAATGGCCGCTTTATGAGTGAAAACATACCTGTTCTGTGCTCATAAAACGGCCGTTTTTATTGCCTTTTTCAGTGGTTTTTAGGCCTTTTTCATGTATGTTTTGTTGCACATAATGCTGTAGGTTGCCTGTAATATATTGTAATCGTGATATTTATGTTTGCACACGTATTTTTGCGAAATCACGGGCAAAAGATTTTAATTTTAAAATACTGCGGTTTTAGAGTGTGTGGTAAATACAAATAGTAAGAATAAATGTGAATATTGCAGTAAAGTGAAAATTTATCCTTGCTGCAATATTCTATTTTTTTACGTATTGGCCGACCGGCTGCAACGTCTGTTTCCTGTGATATAAAAAATGGGGCTAAACCAGGAACATCACCAGCACTTGGGCTATGACCACACGGACAAACATGCCCAGCGGATAAACCGACGTATAGCTGATAGATGCAGAGTCGCCTTTCAGCGTGTCGTTGGCATAGCTTAGGGCCATTGGGTTGGCCATAGAGCCGCATAGAATGCCGCATATAGTGCCGAAGTCATATTTGCGTGTAAGCAGTGCGGCTGCTCCTATTATCAGCACCGGTACCACAGTCAGTGCGAAGCCTATGCCTATCCACAGCAGACCTTCGGGGCGCACCACGGTTTCGAAAAACTGATAGCCGGCTTCAAGGCCGAGGCAGGCAAGATAGAGAGACAGGCCCAGCTTGCGCAGCATGAGCGATGCCGACGGCGTGGTGTAGCTTATGAAGTGGGCACGAGAGCCGAGCGAGCCTACCAGTATGCCCATGATGATTGGGCCTCCGGCTATGCCGAGTCTTACGGGGGCGCTCATGCCGGGCAGGCTGAGCGGTATGGTGCCGAGAGCCAGACCGAGCATTATGCCCAGGAATATGGCCGCAAGGTTGGGCTCGTTGAGCGTCTGTACGGCGTTGCCCAAAAATCCTTCCACGTGGTTTATGTCCTCAGGTGCGCCAACAACTGTTACGCGGTCGCCATACTGCAGCCTGATGTCGTCGGTGGCCAGCAGCTTTATGTCGCCTCTCTGTATGCGGCTGACGTTCACTCCGTAAGTGTCGCGCAGGTGCAGCTGCCCGAGATGCTTGCCGTTGAGCACGCGGCGTGACAGCACAATGACGCGGCTTTCCACCTGGGCGTCTATGGCATTCCAGTCTATTTTCTTTTTGTTCCAGTCGGTTTCAATCTTCTTTCCCAGCAGAATCTCTATCGACGGAATCTCGTCGGCCATGGTGACCACCAGCACATTGTCGTTGATGTGCAGTTGGGTGTTGGCCAGCGGCATTATCACCTCGCCGTTGCGCCAGATGCGTGAAATGATAAACTTGATATGCGATTTCTGCGATATTTGTGAAAGCGTCTTGCCTTCAAGGGCCGGATTGATAACGACAAACTGCGCCACGTATGTGTTGTCTTCCTCCATGGATATGCGCGGCTCAAGGTCGGCCGGCTTAACCAGCAGCTTTCTGATCAGTATCATTGCCAATATTACGCCCACTACGCCCAGCGGATAAGTAACGGCGCATCCCAGGGCAGCCCCTCCGCTAGGTTGTCCTGCAGCCTCGAGTGCCTGTTGTGCAGCTCCGAGTGCGGGCGTGTTGGTTGTCGCTCCGCACAGTATGCCGACCATGTCGGGCAGGCTGACGGGCAGGACAAGGCAGAGGCCGAGGGCCATGACGGTGCCTATGACTATGACGCCAAGGCTCCACAGGTTGGCGGCTATGCCCTCGTGGCGCAGCAGTCCGAAGAAGTTGGGGCCTACGTAGAGTCCAAGTGTATAAACAAACACGGTAAGTCCGAATGTCTCGGCAAAGTAGAGCATGCTCTTGTCGGCGCTTAGCTGGAAGTGCCCGGCCACGATGCCTACGAAAAATACAAAGGCAACGCCGAGTGATATGCCTTTGACGTGGAGCTTGCCCAATGCCAGTCCGGCCGCTATGATTAGCGACAGCAGTACCATTGTCTGCAGGGCAGAGTGTGTGGTGAATAGTCCGTTAATCCATTCCATGATATTACCTGGAAAAATTTTTACCTTAAAACTGATTTGCGGTGCAAAAATACAAAACAAATTTAATAAGCAGGCGCATAATCATGATAAAAAGATGTTTCGTGCCTGCATATTGTTCTTTTATGTCTTTTTATCTTATGTCTTTGCCTGCATCCTGATTTTTGCCGATTCCGCTTATCCATAGTCCGCAGAAGGTTATGAGCCCGTTGAGAAGCAGCAGTTCGTAACCGAATTTATATCCCGTTGCAGCCGGCACGATGTAGTTGGCGGCAAGACATATCAGAGGTGATGCCACGGCGATATATGGTGCGGCTGTGTCGCTCGCCTTTCTTTTGGTGAGCAGACCGAAGGCAAACAGACCGAGCAGAGGGCCGTAGGTGTAGGAGCAGAGGATGAATATGGCGTCGATCACGCTTGTTGAGTTTATCATCCTGAACAAAAGTATGAACACTGCAAATATCACAGCTATGGCCACATGCATGCGACGGCGCAGGCCAACGTCGGCCGGACGCTCCTTAATGTCGACGCAATAGCTCGTGGTGAGAGCCGTAAGCGACGAATCGACTGTGCTGGCTGAAGCTGCCACAATGCCAATGATGAACAGCACCACCACGGCTGAACCCAGCTCGCCCGTGGCGGCAAACATGGGCAGCAGTTCGTCTGGACTGTCGGGCAGGACCATGCCTTTGCGCCCGGCAAGCATCATGAGCAGTACGCCGAGAGAGAGAAACAGCAGATTGACGGGCACGAACGCAAAGCCGTAAGTACACATATCCTTGCGAGCCTCGGCAAGAGTCTTGCACGTAAGGTTCTTCTGCATCATGTTCTGGTTAAGTCCTGTCATGACAATCACGATGAAAGCTCCGCTGACAAGCTGTTTCCAAAAGTTTTGCGTGCTCATCCAGTCGTCAAACACAAACATGCGGCTGTGGCTGTCGGCAACAACAGCCTTTGCTGCTTCGCTTAAGTTCATGTCGAGTTCTCCGGCCACCTTTATTATTATCAGCACCAGCGCACCCAGCATGCATGCCGTCTGCACAGTGTCGGTCCATACCAGAGTCTTTATTCCGCCTTTGTGAGTATAGAGCCATATAAGGAACATCAGCACGGGCACAGTGACGGCAAAGGGCACATTATAGGCATCGAGCACAAAGCGCTGCAGGATGATGCACACAACGTAGAATTTCACTGCCACGGCCGTTAGGTCAGACAGAATGAAAAATGCGGCTCCCGTCTTGTACGACCGCGTCCCGAGGCGTTCGCGCAGGTACGAATATATTGTGGTAAGATTTAGTCTGTAGTATACAGGCAGCAGGATGAAGGCTATGGCAAAATATCCCAGTATGAATCCGATGCACGTCTGCATGTAGGTCATGTCCATGTGCATCGCCATGCCCGGCACGGAAACGAAACTGGCACCGGACACCGATGCACCGATCATGCCGAAGGCAACCATGTACCATGGCGATTTGCGGTTGGCGCGATAGAATGTTTCATTGTCGGCCTTACGCGATGTTAGCCGGCTTATGCCGAAGAGAACGGCAAAATAAATCAAGACAGTAATCAGAATAAGCATAATGCAAAGGTAGTGTTTTTTTGTAAACAACAAAGATACTTCAGTGTTTTATTTGTAACCGGCAGAGCTTGTTCGCAGTTAATTTTGTCACAAAAATCCGTTTATCGGCCTTTTTTGCCGTTATATAATAAGGTATGGAATCATATTGTAAGTTTTTTGAATAAATTATTTGAAATTTTCTTGTTTTTTATAAAGAAAAATATTAAATTTGTCGTCGTAAGATGTTGAGAGTAACAAACGGAAATATAAATTGAGATATAAAGGGGCATAAGAGGTCTATGCTGCAAGAAAACGAGATGCCACACATGGTGGTATAATATCTAGATAGACGTGGTTGGCAAACCGCTGCAGCCTCTTAATCTGGCAACAAAAGAGCCATTGAAAAACTTTTCTCGTGTTCTGTGAATAGGTTGCAGATAGAAGTTTGACAATAAGCATGCATGGATGGACATCCTCAATGAGGTGCTTGATATGCGTAAATATTAACGTTCAGCACCACTTGAGGATATGCGCTTGAAAAGGCGCTCTATATTTGGCTCCTGATATCTGCCACGCCATGGCGGCAAGCATACGTGAGGCGGCTAAGTGCAGATAGAGGAGAACAGAAGGTGATATTGCTTAATCTAAGCGGCCACGGCCTAACAGACATGACTGCTTATGATAAGTATCTCAAGGGAGACCTGATTAACTGTTCGTTGTCCGATGACGATATTAAGAAAAACATAAATGCTCTTGATTCCATAGGCTGAAATGCTTAAATATTGTCCGGTCATGCGGATTGATGAAAATGACTTGATGATTATTTATAATATGGTTGATGGAATATAGAGACAAAGTTGATGGATGTTGAAATTTAGGTTGATATAAATTATTGGGAATAAGTTGTGTATAGCCGAATCTTGCAGTGATGCAAGCGGCACAGTGTCTTTATATTCAGTTGTAGTAAGGAGGGACTTGCATAAAAACATTTATGGCGAGACGGGTGCTGATAAACAAAACACGGATTTACCATACAATGTAATTTTACTCATAGTCACAATTATGCAGTTGTTAGTCATTATGTTTTTTTGCATACTCTCTTTACAATGATAATAAATGGAAAATGATTGATTTTCAGATGTAACACTCGGCTCAAATCCAATTCTGATTTGAGCCGATTTTTTGTTTTATAGAATCTGTATCAGCCGGGATAATGCTGCAACTATATTTGAATTTGTTCTTAAATTGGCAAGATGTTTCTTGTCTGTATATATCGTTCTGATTGACAATAAGTAATGACGGAATAAAAATAGATATTGATGATAATATCATTAAGGATACATTGGTAGGATAAACTCGCAAAGACGTAAATATCGAATGCGATTATTGGCTATTGTGTCTATTTTAGGTCGTTTGGGTGTTATTCACGTTTGTATTTTTATGCTATATCTAAGCCAAATCAGTCTTGACATGATGAATGTGAAGAGCCATATCAATCTCTGCATTTTGGAGTAATGATATGACTCTTCAGATATTTAAATGATGTAATCGGTTATTTCAGTCCCCATGCTTTAATGGCTATGCTGCTTTCCACCTTGTTCTCCGTATCGTCAGGCAGATTGCAGAAGAAGTCGATGCCCGTAAGTTCTTCGAGCCGGTCTATCGTAACTGCATATAGTGAAAGCGGGTCGTCTGTCCGCCATTCGTCTTTTTTCTGTTCGGCCCAGAAACCTATAGCTCTATAGCCCTCGCTGTTTTTTAGAAGACATGCCATGAAGAAATATTTTGGTACGATAAGTTTGCCCTGTATTCTTGAAATTATCTGGTCTTCATTGTCTATTGTTCCTCCTTTACAGACGTATAGCGTATCAGTCTTTGCCCTGGGAGTCCATGAACGTACCTGATCCTCCATTCTTACCCATAGGCCTTCGCCTTGATCCTGACCGCTGTTTGTGTAGCCGTTAAATTTGTGATATTGCGGCTGCATGTTGGTCATATAGAAAGTTTGGTAGTTTGCATCATAAGAAAATTTCCTGTCTGCGTTAGGGCAGATGTGCCCATGCTCATATCCGGAGCCATAATAATAGTCTTCAGCCCAATAATACTCTGAGTCGAGGTTGGTGTCGTTATGATAGCTGTCAGTCACACGGCTGTAATTTCCGGTGTAGCCTTGGTGCATCTGATAGCACGACCAGCGCTGCGATTTCTTGCTACAGTCCCATTCGACACAATAGTTGATTTCGTCTTTGTCATACTGTTTATCGCCTTTGGTCCTGTATATGAGAACTATGCTGTTGCCTCCTTTCAGGCGTGGAAATTCAAGTCGGGTGACAGCCTTGTCTGTGGTAACCTCATTCTTATTGAGATTTATCTCTTCTTTTCCGCTCACTCCGTTGTCGTTGTCGTCATTGCTGCATGAGACTGTCAGCAGAATAAATGACGGCAGAATTATTGCGAGTTTGAGCAGGGCTGTTTTGCTAAAAATACTTTTTACAGACATAAATTTACTAATAACTATGATGATGTGATAATGAACAATCCGCATAAGCCAGCAAGAAAAAGATGCGGAAAGAGTAGAAGTGTCTTTAGACAAAAAGTGCGCTTAAACGTATATGCAACTACGCCCAAACGCACTTTGTATGTTAATCGAAATATGGTAATCTATTATTTGCGAGCTTTACCATAGCGGCTCATGAACTTGTCTACGCGACCAGCTGAGTCAACGAGCTTACTCTTACCTGTATAGAACGGGTGAGATGTGCTTGAAATTTCGACTTTTACCACCGGGTAAGTTTCGCCTTCAAATTCTACTGTCTCTGTAGTCTTGCATGTAGAACGTGTAAGGAACATATCGCCGTTGGACATATCCTTAAATACGACGGGGCGATAGTTTTCTGGATGAATACCTTTTTTCATTTTGTTCTTAAATATTGTTGTTAAAAATATAATTACACATTACAGGCTGCAAAAATACGAAGATTTCCGCAGCCTGCCAAATGTTTTGGTAATAATTTTTATAAATTATTTTATAATGACTGTTCCTCCCATGCTCAATGTGAAGTCGTCAATGAGGACATCTCCGCCAGGATTCTTAGAGTTCATAATCACTACGCAATATGTTCCGTCTGCATCAATAGTAAAGGTGTGTGTAACTTTTACCCATTCGCTGCTTGTAATGTCATTTGTGTAGTCGCCATAGAAATAGTTGCCTACTTTTCCGTCTGTAACAGGTACGTATCCCGGACGTACTGATGCTCCTGCAGATGTGGCAGCCTTGGCGTAGAATGTCATTGTGTATTCACCGGCTTTGAGTTCTATCTCTTTGTATGATATACGCTTGTTGTATTTTGAATCTCCGGCAACTTTTACTGAATATGAACCGCTGTGAGCGTCTGTACTCATAGAGAGTGTTGCATTTCCGGCTGTAGATGTTGTCGACCAGTTGTTGGGAAGACCTGACACCCATGCCTCAAAGTCGCCATTGGGAGCTGTAAGATCGCCTGTGTCTCCGCCCGGCTGCTCTTCTACTGAACCGTCTTTTACAGAAAGTTTCTTGACTTCCCATGTTGATGACTGCTGGTCGTTGCATGTATGGCGCAGTGCTATAACAACCTTGCTTCCAATATACTCAGCAGGAATGTTGACGCTCTTTTCCATAAATGTGAAGCTTGTGCCTAAGCCGTTTGTGTCATATTCGAGCATCTTCCATGTTGCAGTCTTTACGTCGCCGTTGTAATCTTTGCTTATAACGATTGAGTTGTTGGCGTTGATGTCACCTTTCTCATAGTTGATGGCATGATTAATGGTGATATATGCCTCTGTTGTGCTTGTAAGGTCGATTACAGGGCTTACGAGATATGTAACACCTGCCTGGTTCTCTTTAGAGCCGTCTCCGTTGAAATCCTGGAAACCTGTAACCATGGCGCTTGAGTAGTCGTTATACCATTTAAGGCTTCCGCTTGCAGACTGTGATGTAAATGAACCAAGTGAAGAAGAGAAATCCTGGTCGATATATGTGCCGTCAGGAGTTTCGCTGCCGCCTTCTTCAGGTGCCTTGCCTTCCTGAACCTTGATGCTCTTAACCTCCCATGTTGATGACTGGCTTTCTGAGCAGGTGTGGCGCAGTGCGATAACAACCTTGTTTCCCATGTATGATGCAGGGATGTTTACGCTCTTCTCGCAGAATTCAAAACCTGAGTTCAGACCGTCTGTATTGTAGCTTAACGGCTCCCATGTGGCTGTGTTTACGTCGCCTGAATAATCCTTGCTTATCAGGATAGTGTTGTTTGTATTGATGTCGCCTCGTTCGTAGTTAAGCGCATGGTTGATGGTTATGTATGCGTTTTCAACACCTGTGAGGTCGATTTCGGGGCCAACAAGATATGTAACTCCGGCCTGGTTCTCTTTCTGACCGTCGCCATTGAAGTCCTGGAATCCTGTAACCATAGCGCTTGAATAGTCGTTGTACCATTTGAGCGAGCCGCTTGCTGATACAGATGTGAAGCTGCCTAACGAGTTGGTGAAGCTTTGGTCGAGCAGTACGCCCTCAGGCAAAACTACCTCACCACCGCCGCCTGCGTTGGGATCGTCATAAGGAGCGGGAACGTCTTCGCAACTTGTGAATGAGAATGCTGCCATAGCAAGGGCAAGCACTGAAAATAATATCTTTTTCATAACTGTTGTTCTTTTATTGTTTTGTTAAATGTTTTTTATTCTGATATTTTGAAGTCTGAGTCAGAACGCATCAGTATCTGCCATGTGTTGCTGTAGCGTGTGAAGATACCTGTTATGTCAAGTTTCTCCTGTGGCATTACTGTTCCGGCAAAGTCGGCATACGTGCTTGAGCGTACTACGAATTCGTTTGAAGAGAATCCTTCTATTGGACGGCTTACGCCGTTGCCGCCGTCTTTCTCTGATTCAGGTGCAAAAGTCTTCACGCCGTCGGCATCTTTTAGTCTTACACCCTTTACAACCATGAGGCGTCCGCAGTTCTCTTTCATGTAGCTGGCGTCTTTTGCCTTGCTGATGTCAAACTCGAGAGTGTCTATCTTTGACGCATCTGCTGCGCCCATCAGCTTGAAGTGCTGTTGCCATACGGTCTTGTTCATTCTGCTCGGGAATGTCTTTCCGCTGGCATTGGTATACGGAGTGCCGATTTGCGGCTGGTAGCCGTAGGTTCCGATATAGAGGTCTTTCAGGTTTACAAGTATTTCCTGACCTACAGGCAGAAATCCGAAGAGTCCGCCCTGAGAGATGCAGATAAGTATTGCTCCTGTGCCGTCGTCGACAGCCACTTCGCTATAGATGTTTCCGCCAATGTCGTTTCCTGTTACGCGGGCCTTTATCTGCAGGTCGTCTGTTATGCGCGCCGTGTCGTTCTGGTTGGCCAGGGTTGATGCATATTTGGCTTTTAGGTCGGCAATAGATATTACGTTTGTCTCCTGTATGTCGTTATTGCCGTAGGGCGCGGTGTCTCCTGTCGGGTCGCTCCAGTCTTCGTCCATGCATGATGTAACTGAAAGTCCGAGGGCCAGCGTGAGCATTATCAGTTTTATATATTTAATTTTTTTCATCGTCTTTTGATTTTTAGAATCTGTAAGTAATGTTCAGCATGCCGTTAGTTCCGTAAGCATAGAATTTCATCGGGTTCTTAGAGAAGCGGTATGCGCGGATGTTACCAGAGCTTGTGTAGTCGCTTCTGCTCTGCTCATATCCTCCGGTGCAAAGGTTCTGGTTGTTCAGGATGTTTGTAACCATGAGGTTGATAGAGAGCGATCCCCGTTTCAGATAGATGCTTCGGCCGATTGATCCGTCGAGCATGAATCCGCCGTGGCCCTGTGCCTGCTCTAATGCAGATGCGCGCACGTTGCCTTCGTTGTCGTAGATGTCGCCTACAGCCTCCTGACGTGCATTGAGTGTGCTCTCGTATCTGTAGCATGGAGAATAAGAGAGGTAGATGCGGTCGTAGTAGTTGCAGCTGAGGTCGAGATACCATCCGCCGCTGTGATAGCTCAAGCCGAGGCTTGCTGCTGTGAGCGGTGTGCCAGAGTCGCGCATGCCTTTGTTGTATACTATTTCGTCGGTGTAGAGCGCGCTTGTTGAGTTCATGTAGCGTACATGAGCGTTGTTCTTGATTTTGGCGTCGCTGATAGTACCGATAAGCTTGATGTCGAATGCGCTTGTAACCTTGAACTTAAGTCCGGCTTCAACTCCGTAATACTCTTTCTTCATGTCTGTCAGAGATACGTATGAGAACGAGTTGATATCGTCGAAGTAGAAGTTCTGCCAGTCGGTTACGTTTGTCAGATAGCTATAGTAAGCGTTGATGTTGGCATGCAGCCATGATGTCTGCAGCTGATAGCCGATTTCGGTGCTGAACACGCGCTCGTTCTTGAGGTTGAGCACGAAGTCGTTGTTGATTTCAGGAGATGCAAACGCATTTCTTGCCTGAGGTGCGCGGTGCTCATATCCGGCTCCGAAGGTCAGCGTGTTGCCGCGTCCGAGATTGAAGCTTGTGCCGAGTTTGAATCCTCCGTCGAGGAACTGGGCTGTCTTGCTCTTGCCGTAAGAGTTGTTGGCTGCCATACCGTTACGCATTCTACCGTCGCGCTGCATGCTGGTGTATCCCAGTTTTGCTGCTATGGTGTAATGCATAATGCCGAAGTTCTCGCTGTAGCTCGACCATATTTTGCCGTTGTTTACGAGCAGGTTGTAGTCGTAGCCGAATCTGTCGCCCTCTCTTACCACGCCGTTGCGGTTGTTAAGGTCGTACTGTATTTCGTCGGCGTTGCGGTCGTATGTTCCCAGGGCGTATGTGTTTATGTTGTGATATGTGGTAGCTCCGAGCAGGTCTTCCATCGTCTGATAGTGCATGCCTTTGTTTGTAGATGCGATGATACCTAAGTTGAGCTGACTGTTCTTGCTGAGCTGCTTGTTCAGCGTTGACGCGAGTGATACTGTCAGCGCGTCGTTGTGCTTGGCCTGGATGTAGTACATGGCGTCGGCTCCCTGTGCTGAAACCTGGCGGTTAGAATAGTACAGGCGGTCCCAGTTTATCTGGCGGTTGGCCTTCGACGAAGTCCAGTAGTCGTATGCCGTGTTCCAGTCTGCCAGGCATTGCTCAGTGCGGTTGGTGGCGTCGGTCTCGTCCCATACGTCATAGTAGCTGCTCGGCATGTTCTTCCAGTAGTTGGGGTGTGGGTTGTCAGCATTGTTGTAGTTGAGCTTTGTGCTCTTATACATGCTGTATTTTCCCATGAGCGACGTGGTGAGCTTTGTCTCGTCGTCAATCTTCCAGTCCCATGTCAGCAATGCTGTAGGGGCAAAGTCTGTCACGATGCGCGAGTTGCGCTTCTTGCCGTTCTGATATCCCCAGTAAGGGTTATAGTAGCGGTCGTTTGCCAGCCAGTACATCTCGTCAGTACCTGCACCCTGTGATGCACGCTCTGTTGGGTTGCCCCATGTTACTAACGAGAGCGAATGTGCGCCGTCGCCGAACACCTTCTGTACGCCGAGGAAGTAAGAGAGCGAGTTGTAGAATGTTCCCTCAACATATCCCTCGTTGGCCCAGCGGTAAGTTACGTTGCCCGAGAAGGCCCATCCCTTGCTGTTGAGTCCTGAGTTGAATGTGTACATTCCGCGCAGGGTGTAGTTGCGGTTTGCGCCGCTCAGCGTCAGTCTGTGGCCTGTGGGCATGGCAGCCGGGCGGAAGTTATAGTTGTTGGCACCGCCCATTGACGGCATGGCAAAGTTGTTGCTCTCAAAGGGCAATGAGAATTCCATATTGCGTGTCTGCTGGTTGAGTCCGCCTACGACCGAATAGCGGAACTGTCCAGACTCGATGTCGTTCATCGGTACGCCGTTAATGTAGATGTCGTTGAATTTCTGGTCGAATGCACGGTAGCGGAAACGCATAGGTGAGAACAGATATCCAACCTCGCTTGCATAGATGTTTGAGTTAGAGTTCACTATGGTTACGTTTTGTGACATGTCATCGTCTTCGCCCAATTGTGCCTCCGTGAATGTGAATGCCGACTCACTCAAGACGGCACCCCTTTGCCCTATGGAATCGCTTTGCGCATGCAGCAAAGGCGTATAGCATAAAGCAATCACTGCTAATTTCAGCTTTTTTTGCATAATAATGGTTTTAGGTAATAAACTTTTGGCAAAGATAATTTTTTTTAGATAAACATCAAAAATAAAACAAAAAATAATCTTTTTGCTTGCTTCTTTTTGTGTTAAATTTAATCAGAGTGTAATATCTCCACGTTCATTGGCCTTGAATAGCCCGTTTTTACTAGCTTTATGCAACTTTAACAAGCGGTGTTCTTGCAGTTTGCTTTTTTGTTCTATTTTTCGCATGCCACGGTTTTTATGCAGTTTTAGCCTGCGTTTTTTCCAATGCTGTTTTTGTATTCTTTCGTGCAGTTTTTTGTCCGTGTATTATGGTTGGCAAAATGCCGTTTTGCAAAAGGTGGTCTTTTGGCTTCCGAAAGACCATCTTTTACATTGCAATATGCCACCTTTTGCAGCCTAAAAGGATACCTTTTACAATGTCGTTTGTAACTTATTGTATGTCAGTGTGTTATCTCTTTGTGCGTGAGCGCCGTGCGCACGGCTGTCTTTGTCCGGCTTTTGGCTTGTGCGTATGTGCAGTTCGGCCAGCATGTTCCATGCAGATTTTGAGCTGCGTTGAGGCTTGCCGTGATTTTGCCGTTTGCGGCAGTCATGGGCCGATGCGTTGTTTTGGGCCGGCGCGGGCTTTAAGTTGCAATATGGGCACATGCTGGCGTGCTGTGACGTATCCTTCAGGTTTCTCCCGGTTGGCGCTGATGTGGGTTTTGGGCGCAGTGTGTCATTATTGTTACTTGTTTTCTACAAATTTGTTTCAAAATCCGGATAATCAAAAAATAAAGTATCTAATTTTTTGAATTATCTTTAAGTTGCATTATCTTTGCAAAAATAACCACCACCTCCGAAAAGCCATGCTTTCAGCATTGCCATGGGGGATAAATCAGAAAATTGTATTGAAGAAACAATGATTTTTATATTATGAAAAAGTTTAATCTGTTAATTGTTTTGTCTCTCTGGCTTGTTGCCGTGAGCAGTTTTGCACAGAAGAAATACTCAGTGTATGCCGTAGGTTTCTACAATCAGGAAAACCTTTTCGACACATGTCATGATGAAGGCAAGAAAGACTATGAGTATCTGCCCACAGGTTCGTCGCGCTGGAACGGTCTTAAGTATTCGCATAAGTTGCGCAACATGGCCAAGGTGCTGGCCGATATGGGCACCGACGTGCTGCCTGACGTGGGATGTGCTGTGATAGGACTGTCTGAGGTTGAAAACGCCAATGTGCTCAACGACCTTACGGCGCAGGAGCCTCTTCGCGCGCGTGGATATAAATATGTACATATTGAAGGACCCGACAGCCGCGGTATCGACTGTGCGCTGCTCTACAATCCGTCTATGTTCACAGTCAATAAGTCTACACTGCTGCCATACATACCCGACGAGACCATGCCTGCCAACTTCCGCACGCGCGGATTCCTCACCGTTACCGGCGAGCTTGCAGGCGAGCCTGTTACGGTCATCGTGTGCCACTGGCCGAGCCGTTTCTCAGGATCTTCATATCGTGAGAGGGCTGCACAGCTCGTTAAGAATATCAAGGATTCGCTCGTCAGCGAGAATCCGGCAATGAAGGTGCTCGTTATGGGCGACATGAACGACGACCCGACAAACAAGAGCATGAAAGACATATTGGGAGCAAAGGCCGAAGTGAAGGACGTAAAGGACGGCGATATGTATAATCCGTGGTATAACATCCTGACCAAGCAGGGCGTGGGCACGCTCTCATATCAGGGCTCATGGAATCTTTTCGACCAGATAGTGCTTACGCCAAACATGCTTAACCGCGACGGCAAGAAAGACTTCTCGACGCTGAAGTTCTGGAAGAATCAGATATTCCGCCGCGACTATCTCTTCAATAATGAAGGAAAATACAAGGGCACGCCCAAGCGTACACACGGAGGAGGCATCTGGCTCGACGGATACAGCGACCACCTGCCTGTTGTTGTTTACTTGGTAAAAGAGCAGAAATGAGCATTACAGAAGAACATCCGCTAAGGCCTTTTCTGCCTGAAAACACACGGTTGCTGATGCTCGGCAGTTTTCCGCCGGCACGCAACCGTTGGTGTATGGATTTCTTTTATCCCAACTTCATCAATGACATGTGGCGCATATTCGGTCATATATTCTTCGGCGACAAATTGCATTTTGTAGACAGTGAGGCGAAGACTTTCCGACGTGAGGACATCATCAGTTTCCTTAACGTAAAGGGCATAGGTCTCTACGACACGGCGTGCAAGGTGTGCCGCACAAAGAATACGGCATCAGACAAAGACCTTGAGATTGTTGAAGCCACCGACCTCGGCTCGCTGCTGGACTCCATACCAACATGCCGCGCCGTGATAACCACGGGACAGAAGGCTACAGACACATTTGCCTCTTACTTCGGAATAAAGCAGCCGAAGGTGGGCGAGGGCGTCGGCTTTTCTGCCTTAGGTCGCAGTCTGACGCTATACCGCATGCCGAGCAGTTCGCGCGCATATCCGATGAAGATTGAGCGTAAGGCCGAATATTATGAAAAAGCCTTCAGGCAACTTGGCCTTATTTAAGCAATAAAGTTATTAACCATAAATCCGCAGGACATATCTACCTTATTAAATATAAGACAACTGCCTGCGACTAAAAAACATATAGAGTATGACCATTATTGGAATAGCCGGTGGAACAGGTTCGGGCAAGACCACCGTTGTGAGAAAGATAGCCGAGGCGCTGCCGCCGCATCATGTGGTTGTGGTTCCGCTCGACTCATATTATAACGACACGTCGCACATGACCGAGGAGGAGCGTCATGCCATAAACTTTGACCATCCGGACGCTTTCGACTGGAAGCTGCTTATCAAGCAGGTAAACGAACTGAGAAACGGACAGGCCGTTGAGCAGCCTACATATTCGTATATCAAGTGTAACCGACTGAAAGAGACGCTGCACGTTGAGCCGAAACCGGTGATAATCATTGAAGGCATCATGACTCTGCTCAACAAGAAACTGCGCGACATGATGGACCTGAAGATATTTGTTGACACCGACTCGGATGAGCGTCTGATACGCAACATACAGCGCGACGTGCTCGAACGCGGGCGCACCGTAGACATGGTTATCAGCCGTTATCTCGAAGTTCTTAAGCCCATGCACGAACAGTTTATCGAGCCTACAAAGAAGTATGCCGACCTCATAATTCCGCAGGGTGGAGAGAATCATAAGGGAATAAACATCCTTTGTAAATACATAGAAAGTCTTGTAAACGTTTAATGCCTCTTCATTGTAGCGTTGACGGCATTAGACATCATTCTTATAACAAAACAATAAAGGCTGCCCGACATTGTCACGGCAGCCTTTGTTGTTATTAGTCTTTGTCTTTTATTGTCAGATTTGTCTCGATGCGCTTGCGCTCACGGTGAATCTTAAATGCGTTGACGCATTCTGTTGCGCCGTACAGCAGCAGGCACCATCCTATGATAAGCAGCGGCAGCGATGCCGTTTCCATTGGCTTAATCAGCACAAGCAGGCCAGTGAGGAATATCACAGACGGGCATATCCAGAACCACAGTGGCACGCGGAACATCCTTTTGGCATTGACCAGAACCATAAACTGGTTTATGGCTCCGAGGATGATTATGGCTCCGAGAAAGTACATCAGCGACTTGACAAACAGACCCGGCACTATGGTCAGTATCAGGCCGAGCAGCACGCTGCCTATTCCTACAATAGGGAATGTAGGCTTGCCCGTTACAATAAGTCGCCCCTGAGCGTCGTAAATTTCAGTGTCTGATGCGTGCGCCCTGGCGTTCAGATATACCGCACACGATATTGCACCCGACACGAGAAACAGCAGTCCGATGGCAATGGTTATGCCTTTCACGGTGTTGTCGGGGTTGTTTATCAGCAGTATGCCGATAATTATTGCGCATATAGCGCGAAAAACAGAACTTTGCAATACTTTCATGTCTGTAGATTTTATTTAGATTTTCTTTTATATATAGTCCTTAAGGATTATTATTGTCATGCAGCCATTATGCAGTTTTATTCTTCCTGCCGGCCATGTGGCATTCAGGCTGTAAGTCATTTGCTCTTTCTTACAAAGATAGTGCGTTTTGTCTTTGTTTACAATAAGTTTAACTTATTTTATACAAAGAATGATAACAAAGTGATGCTGGCCGTGTCCGGCTTGACTTTATCCCGCTGCCGGCACTGTATATGGGTGCTGTTAATATGCATGCAAAGGCTTTCGTGTCCTGCCGTCAGCTAAAAAACAGATAACATCAGGCTTAAGCTGACTTTTATTTTGTTTTGTTCTCGTTATGTATTACCTTTGCATTGATTTGAAAACTAAAGAAATATGACAACGCTTTATCTTGTAAGGCACGGCGAGACTGTGGACAACGCAAACCACATCATGCAGGGACAGACGCAGGGCGAGCTTAACGACAAAGGACGTGAGCAGGCCCGCGAACTGGCTGTGCAGATGTCATCCGAGCATATAGATGTCTTTGTGGCGAGCGATTTGTGGCGTGCTGTTGAGACATGTAGAATATTGGCAGAGCCTTACGGGGCTGAAGTTATTACCACGGAACTGCTCAGAGAACGCGACTGGGGCAGCTTTACTGGACGTTACATACCTGACTTGAAGGATGTTGAATGGCCTGATGACATAGAGACAATTGACGCTTTGAAATCAAGGGCAAGGCGCTTTATTGATTTTATACGTGAGAATTTTCCTGAAAAGAGAGTGCTTGCCGTTGGGCATGGCATTATAAACAAGGCTATTCAGGCTGTGTTTTATGACAAGGAAATGAAGGATATTGCTCCAATGCGCAATACGGAGGTAAGACAGCTGATGCTTTAGTCTTGGCAGGCTATAAGTCTGCCGGGCGCTTATGGCAGTTCATCTGGTTGTTGTCTGTTGCCGTCAGATGTTCTCCGTAGGTGCAGTATTGTCTGTATTATGCGATTGCATAAGGCGCTGATTACGCCAAAATACATAGGACCGACGAGGATTTCTCCTGTCGGTCCTGGTGTTTTCGGACTGTTGAAGACCATGTATCTTGCTGTTTAAGAAGTAGTCTTTATTGTAGGAATTGCAGATTTCAGTCCTCAACAGTCACTTATTTTGTTATCAGTTTTAATGTTTCTTCCTCTTGTCGGCAGTATTACTCTTTGTTAACGTCCCTGTTTGTCGTTTATGTTTGCGGCAAATTATTCTGTCGTGTCAATGATGCCGGGCTCATGCTGTTATGATATTGTCTGTTTGCATGGCTTTGCTTTTATCTTCGTCCGCCAAAGTGTCTGCCGCTGTTTCCGCTAGATGAGCTTTTTCGGCTGCTGCTTCCGCTGCTCTTAAATGAGCGTGTGGGAGTGCTTCTGTTTCCGCTGAAGCTCTTGGTTGACCTCTGTGGACTGAAAGTATTGTTGGGAGTCTTAATCTGGCGGCTGACGCCTTGCCTCCTGTTCCCGTTGAAGTTCATGCTTCCGTTGCCGTTTGGTCTCGGCCTTGCTGTTGTCCGCGTACTGCTTTCACGGTTGTTCCTTCTGAAACTTTTTTGTCCCTTCAGGTTGCTTCCGTTGATGTTCCCTTTTACATTCTGAATGGTTTTTATGTTTTCAGGTCTGCGGTTGAAGTTGCGGCCCCATCCGTTTTCTCTTGGCCGCCTGTTGTCTCTGTCTCTTCCGGAGAAAGCACCTTTATGGCCTCTTCCGTAGTCGCCGCGGTCAAATCTGTCTCTCATGCCGTGGCCTCTGTTTATACTTCCGTGGTTAAACGTGCGCCCTTTATACCAGCTGCATCCTCCGTTATGGTGCCAGCTGTGGCCTCCGCGATATGATATGTATACAGTCGGACGGCTGAAGTAGAAGTAGTCGCGTCGGGGATAGCGGGCGTAAATTGCAAAGTGCCATACTCCGGATGTCCAGTAAAGCGGGCGGTAGAAGTATGTTGCGGCGCAGAATGCCCTGTATTGCCAGTCGAGCAGAATGTAGCTGAAGTCGAGGTTGCGTTGTGTCCAGTATGTGCCGTACAGGTCATCGTATGTGTTGATGCTCATCAGATAGTCGAGATTCACCTCGTATGCGGCGTCATATTGCTCCTCGTTCAGGTTCAGCTCATAGGCCATTTTGTCCGTCAGAAACAGTGCCTGTTCGCGTGCCTGACTATAACTCATCGCCTTTGTTGCGGTGGCGAGTGTCAGCAGGGTTGTCAGTATTATTATAAACTTGTTCATGTCAAAGCCTTTCTGTTTTCTTTTTAACCGTATGCAAAGAAAGCTATAATTATTCATATGTAAAAAGGTTTTTCCCTAACTTCAAGGGGGAAAATCCCTATTTTGTATTTATTTTGCATACTGATGCCGTATTTTTACGTTATATTCAGTGCTGTTTTATATCTGATTGTGTGTCGTAAATCCTTTATTTAAAGGCTGATATAAGTCTTTTGAATGGTAAATGTAATATTTTTTAATAAATGGCGTTATATATTAAAATTTGTTTTTGATGAAATCATTATTACTCGCTTTATTATTATTGTCATCTGCCGGTCAGGCTTTTTCACAAGGATGGGAAGAAGACAAGCCTGAGAAACTGCGTCTCGACAAGGGACTTAAATATAATGTTGAGATGCAGGCCGACTTCTCTTCTGGAAGTACGCCGCTTTGGCTCAATGCCAACAGATACGGACTTAGCTCGCTCGACGAAACGAACGGATATGTCAGGGCTGGCCTGTTCAGACCCTTGCGCACAGATTCGGCCAGACGGTGGGGAGTAGGCTATGGCGTAGATCTTGCCGTGCCTTATAATTATACAAGCAATTTCGTTGCCCAGCAGGCTTTCGTTGAGGCACGCTGGCTTCATGGAGTGCTTACCGTCGGAAGCAAACAGTATCCAATGGAGCTGAAGGACGACCGCCTGAGCAGTGGTTCGCAGACGTTCGGCATTAACGCAAGACCCGTGCCACAGGTGCGTCTGGCTCTGCCTGATTATTGGACTCTGCCTTTTGCCAACGGCTGGCTGCACCTAAAGGGACACATTGCCTACGGAATGATGACTGATGACGGATGGCAGCATGACTTTACAGGAAAGAAGAGCAAATATGCCGATAATGTGCTGTATCACAGCAAGGCAGGGTATTTGAAGTTTGGAAATGAGAATTTCTTTTGTCCTTTCTCGTTTGAACTTGGACTTGAGATGGCTTCAACTTTCGGCGGAACGTCGTATCTTCCTGACGGAAATGGAGGCATGACAGCCATAAAGGGCGACACCGGTTTCAGTGCATTCTGGAATGCTTTTATTCCAGGCGGAGCAGATGTTGGCGAGACTACTTATCAGAACGCTGAAGGCAATCAGGTAGGAAGCTGGCTCGTGCGCCTTAACTGGGAAGAAGACCTGTGGCGTTTCAGCATCTATGCCGACAAATATTTTGAAGATCATTCAGCCATGTTCCTGGTTGACTATGACGGATATGGCGAGGGAAGCGAGTGGCAGGAAAAGAAGAAAAGCCGCTATCTTCTGTATGACTTTAAAGACATTATGCTTGGTGCAGAGTTCAGAATGAACTATGACAGATGGGTGAACGGCGTGGTGTTTGAGTATATTTATTCGAAATATCAGAGCGGTCCTATTTATCACGACCATACAAGTACGATACCCGACCATATTGGCGGCAAGGATAATTTCTATAATCACGGAATATATACAGGCTGGCAGCATTGGGGACAGGTGATGGGCAATCCGCTCTACCGTTCGCCGCTGTATAATTCAGACGGCACGATATGTGTGAAGGACAACCGCTTCATGGCTTTCCATCTCGGTATAGACGGATGTCCTATTGAGCGCTTTACCTATAGATTGCTGGCTTCGTGGCAGGAAGGCCTGGGTACTTATGACGATCCGTATGGCAAGACCCGCCACAATTTCAGCTTTATGCTTGAGGGACAATACGCCTTCGGCGGCAAACTGCTGAAGGGATGGAGCCTTAAGGGTGCCTATGGCATGGATCTTGGCAGCATACTTGGCAACAATTACGGATTTCAGTTGACGGTGGCAAAGACCGGACTTCTTAATTTATAATTACGTATATGAAGATGAAACATTGTTACATAAATATTTTTATAGCTTTTGTTGTTTCCATGATGTTTGGTGCGTGTGAGATACGGACGCTTGACAATGGCGACCTTGACGGTATGTGGCATTTGACGCGAGTAGACACGCTGGCCACGTCGACCACAGCAGATCTTGGCAATGAGCGAATCTACTGGTCGTTTCAGGCCAGGCTGTTGCAGCTCGACGATAAGTCGGGGATGCATCAGAGCCTGTTGATGAGGTTTGAACATAATGGTGCCACCCTTCGTCTTTACGATCCTTATATCTATGACCGTGAAAATGGTGACAAGCCCCTTGAGGACATTACGCTGCTTAATCCTTTTGGAATTGTGGCGCCTGACGAGACGTATACCATAGAAAGTCTTAGTGGAAACAAGATGATATTGTTGTCGGGTACTTATCGTATGTATTTCAAAAAATTGTAGTCAGGGTATAAACTTGTACTCCGTTAAGATACAAGTGTAAATATTATTATCTGTGGTTTTGGGCCACCCTATTTGAGGGTTTGTGGGATATATACAATTGGCGCCACGCTTTTGGGTGATGTAAATTATAATTATTTGATATCTGTGGCATGAGCCGAGTGCCGTGATTTTGATGTTTCTTGATTTAGTATTTTGAACATTAAAATGGCATTTGCAGGCGGCTCATGCCACATTTTTATTTTTATGCAGTAATGGCTGCAGCGACATGTTTATCTTATCTTTATTTTCCGTAGTTTGTAAAAGATTGTTTCCTGCATTTTAAAAGGTGATGTTATACAAATAAAAAAGCGTCCATTCGCATTGCAAATGGACGCTTTTAATAATCTTGATGATATTTGTTTAACTTTTAACTCTCTCAGAAACAACTTTTATATCGCCTACGTGCAAATGCTTTCTCATTATTATATAGTTGAGCGCAAGGTTCACGCCGATGTATATTAACACGTCTATGATAAACACAACAGTGTTGCTCATTGTCATAAGCATGAAGTGGTTGGCTGCAACATAAAATACAGCCAATAGCAATATTGCTACAAGAGCTTTGTGCTGAGTGCATCCGGCACTCATAAACTTATGGTGAATGTGTGTCTTGTCGGCAGAAAAAGGCGACCTCTTGTGGTAAATCCTCATCATGAAAACCCTGACAACATCAAACATGGGTACCAGAAGAAGGGTGAAGGCTATGATGAAGTCGAACTTGTGGTGAGACATCACAGCCGTATTGTTCATAGAATATTTTATACAGAGAAAACCGAGCAGGTAACCCAGCGTAAGGCTTCCTGAGTCGCCCATGAATATCTTTCGGTTGTTTTCAGCCGATCCGAACAGATTGAAGTACATAAATGCCACAAGCACACCTATCAGGCCTGCAATCAGTATAGAATAGCTCCATACGTTCTGAACGATGAACATATAGAGAAAACCAGACAGGGCTATTATTGACAAACTGGCCGCAAGGCCGTCTATTCCGTCAATAAGGTTGATGGCATTGTCGATAAACACAATAGTAAGCACCGTCAGCGGAAAACCTATATAATAAGGGATCTCATGAATACCGAAAAAACCGTACATATTGTTGATATACAGTCCTGACAAAGGCAGGGCACAGGCTGCGATAATCTGCACGATAAACTTGATGAGCGGCGACAGCCCCAAAATGTCATCAACTATGCCCATTACATATATCATCAGCATGCTCAGCAGGAAATAAATGCTCCACAGGTTGATTGTTACCTGCTTGTCGGTAGTGTTGATTACATACAACGCTGCGGCAAACGACAGCAGCATGCTGGGCATGAAGGATATTCCTCCAAGCCGCGGAATGGCGTTGTGATGTATTTTTCGTGCGTCGGGTATGTCATAAAGCTTACGCGACTTGCAGAAGTTAAGTATCAGCGGGATAAACAAAAAACCGCATATGGCACTGATGATGAATACCCCGATAATGCATAATATGTAGATGTTCATAAAATTTCGTTAGTGCGATTACTTTTTATAAAACCCTAATAATCTTAAAATATTGCATGACTGGATGAATTTATTTTAAATTTATATGACATTTATGCTGTTCCAACTGATGAAAACATTATTTTATCAGTTGATATAATATTTCCATTCTTCCTCTATCAGTCATACTTTGTGCTCATAATTTACTTTTTGCATACTTCATTATATTCAATATGATATAAAATTAATACAGAATGTTTTGTTTATGCAAAAATATAATTAGTTTTGCACAAATTACGGATGTATACAAGTTTACTTAATTAGATTTATGAGTAAAATCATTTTTACGATTTTGAGTTTGTTTGCATTTATGGTTGCAAATGCACAGGTGTGGGACGGTACTGCAAAGGCTTGGACAAAAGGAAGCGGAACCGAAGCAGACCCGTATCTCATTGAGACAGGAGAAAATCTGGCTTATCTGGCAGAGACTGTTACTGACGGAGAAACTTATGAGGGTGTGTTCTTTAAACTTGTAAACAGTCTTGACATGGGAGGTGGACTGCACAAGTTTTCGCCTATAGGCTTTTTTAACGAGTATGCTGATCTGGAAAATCCGGGTCAGATGATTGACGAGTCAAAATATTTTTTAGGTGTTTTTGACGGCAACGGTAAAACCGTGGACAACGTGCACATATATTTTATAGACGCCCAAAACAGCGTAGGCGGCACAGGACTCTTTGCCTGTATATCAAAAAATGCCGTAGTGAAGAATCTTACAATAGGCAAAAATTCGGTCGTTGAAGGCACCGACGGTTCTGGTGCTGTTGTTGGAGCAATGACCGGCGGCAGGGTTGAGAACTGCGTGAACAAGGCATCTATAGCAATAACCCAGGGCCTGGGGCAGGGTGGCATCGTCGGCACAATGTATGGCGGCACGGTGTCAGGCTGCATCAATGACGCTGATATTGCGGGCAGTACAGACTTAGGCGGCATTGCAGGATATGTAGACCGTGGAGGAGTAATCGAAAATTGTTATAACAGGGGCAATATAGTCTTTACCGGATTTTTTGCAGGCGGACTTGTCGGCTTCCTGGTAGACGGTACATTGAGAAACTGCTATAACTGTGGAGAGATATTAAGCGACTTTACAGGTAATGCTGTTGTAGGCACTACAGAAGACGGTGTTGTAATAGAAAATTGCTATTATCTTGAAACAGAAGAAGGAGCCGCTGATGATAATAGTGCTGTTGTCAAGAAGACGGCAGACGAGATGAAGAGCGATGATTTCCTGTATGCGCTTGACAACGGACAAAATGCATGGAAGAAAGACGCAAACGGCATTAATAATGGATTTCCGCTACTAAGCTGGCAAGATGAAAGTACTGTATCTGTAGGCTCAGTCTTTCAGGAAGACGGAATCAGTCTTGTTGTGTCAGGCCATAATGTCTCAGCTTCTGTAGACGGTGCCTGCAGAATTGTGGTAACAGATCTTAGCGGGAAAACAATATCAGACAAAATTATTGACGGAGGCTCATTGTATGTTCCGGTTAAAGGCCTTTATGTAGTAACGGTCTATGCGAAAGGAAAAAGCGAGAGCTGCAAGATTATCATAAAGTAGCAGACTATGTTGTGAACGCATAAATCCACAAACTGAGATATAATAGATGTCGGCGGATAGAACTTTAGATATGCCGCAAATTAGCGGAAAGACGCATCTGACAAAAAGGAGAATGTTTATCTTGTCCCGTGTTTGTTTGGTGCATATATCTTCTGCCGGCATGAAAAAGATATTTAAGTTAGCATTATAATTTGAAGATGTTCACGGAGCAGCATTCTCCGCTATAAAACATCTTAATGATTCATGGACGGTTTATAATATTTTTTACTGTCCGTTCTTGGCGATTAAAAGCATATTTCTCTTTGTTGAAGGAGAGGTATGCTTTTAATTATATAATAAGAATCTTTCGGTCCGATTTCCTTTGTTTATTATATAAGTCTGTCATCATGCCATAAAAATAGTGATGGCCGTGATCTTTACACGATGAAGTGTTATAACTTTATGCGCATGACAAACTACAACCAAAGATGAACTTTAATAAAGGCAGTGACAACCTGATTTGGATTTAAAAAAGATTTGGAAACAAATATAGTTTTAACACGGAGAATTGTCAACTAAATCCAGTATACTGCAAACAAAATTAGATACACTGTAAAATATCAAAAATAAACGATTGAGTTTTACATAAAAACTCGGCCATTTACGGTTAAAAAGTGGCCGAGTTACGATGCATAAACCGGCCATTAACAGTTTGAAAGTAAATGCGTGTTGGTTGCTTAAAGAATTGTTGTGTGACTATACGTAAACACTTTATCTGTAATCTTTAGTGATTGAAATGGTTACAGTTTTTTATGCTATATTTCTGCTGCTGGTTTAAATTGTGAAAATAGTTCTCAAACAGATGCTTTTATCCGGATAGATAGTCTGGCTGATTTGTTATATTGAATATTCCTTTATATGGATATATGCATGTTGAATAACCTCATCTTGTTCATGGTCTTAATGGGCTTAAAACTACGTGAAAGTTTTATAATTGGTCGTCTGCCATGTTATTCCGTGCCTATAAAATTCTTATATTTGCATGAATCCCTTTCGAGGTTAAAATATTGGATGTATGTTTCTTGTCAGACTTTTTGGCTGTCTCGTGTTATTGTTGATATGCATTGATGGCAGTGCACAAATAACAGGTGTGGTCTTCGATATGGAGACCAAACGTCAGATAGCCGGTGTAAGAGTGTATATCAATCCGAAAGGAACCGTGATTACTGATTCAAGAGGACGTTTTGTAATCAGTCAGCCGTGTAACGGCGTTACTTTTTCACATGTAAGTTATGAAAGCAGGGCATACAGCCGAAAGGAACTTTGTGACACAATATGGCTTATGCCCAAACTCAACCGGCTCGATGAGGTTGTCATTACGGCAAAGGCACCTATAGTGTGCATCAAAAAGGGTGAGGTTTCTAAATATGCAAAACAGTTTAAGGCCCCGTCGGGCTTGTTCTCGTTTGATATGTTCAAGCTCTTTGATTTTAAGGGGCATAAGCACGAAAAGAGACGCAAGCGTCTTGAAAAGATACTGGAAGATTATTGATGGTGTAAATAAAAAGGGACAAAGTCGTTTTGAGCTTTGTCCCTTTCATTTATTATAACGTAAACTATATTATTTACTTATTGATGAATTTTTTGCCGTTCTGGATAAGGATGCCTTTTGTTTCTTTGCTTACACGCTGACCGGCAAGGTTGTATACAGGAGCGTTGGCGTCAACGTTGTCTTTTGTTATGTCGTAGATGCCAGTAGATCCGCCTGTTGAGAAGATGAAGCCGTAGAAGCTCATCTTAGAACCTTTCATGTAGAGATAGTAAGTGCTGTTTGCCTTAACGTCGAAGTTTACATATCCGTAGAATTTCTCTGCGAGAGTGTTGTCCTCTGCAAGTTCAACAGTTTCGCCGTCTTTGTTAACCAGAGTGAAGTCTGTTCCGGGTGTCATATATGCGCCGTCGCATACTGCACGGAACTCTTTACCGTTACCGATAACGGCACCAACTTTCAGTGAGCCGTCTACTGCAGGCTTGAATTCATAGTATGTTCCAGAAACAGGAATTATACCATCTTCTCCGAAAGCAGCATTGCTGTTTCCTTGTGTGTAGGCAACAAATTCAGGAAGGTTAGTGTTGCTTTTGTTCTCCTTGAATCCGGTTCCGAGTGTGACGGTGATGTTCTCAACGTCTGTTATCACCATGTTGTCTTCAGGTGTAGAACCATCGTCAGGTACAGCGTAAGTTCCTTGCGCATTTGCACATACAGCCATCATAGCAGCTGCTACAAGAGTAAAAATTTTTTTCATAAGACTTAATTTTTTAGTTAATAATTTGATTTGTAAAAAGATATAATATTTTATTCTATTTCACGTAGCTTGTTGTTTCGCTGCAAAGATAATAATTTATTTTAATAAGATGCTTTTTAAGGGATAAAAATCGAAAATATTTTATCTTTTGGCATGTTTTGAGTTAATGGTTTTAATCAGCATTTTCACTAAAGATGAAGTTGTCGCCATATTTTTATCAATTTTTATCGTATATTTGTTTTTTATTCATATCTTTGCACGCAACAAACGAACTTTATATAAAGTATTGAAAAATAATTTACTAAAATATATTAACTAACCTAATTTAAATATGAGAAAATCGTTACAAAAAGTGACCCTCATGTGCCTTTTTGCGCTGTTTGCAATCGTAGCTAAGGCACAGAATGATGTTACTGCGTTGTGGGACTGGGAGCATAACAGTCCTTTAGGCATTTGTGCCAGTACGAATTTTGAAGGTAAGACTGGCGACCTGAAATCTAACGTTGATGGTGTTGTGCTGCATGTAGACGCCACAAACGGCAAATTGAACGCAGAGAAAAACAATTATGCACAGTTTAATCAGGGAACAATCCTGCAGGTTCCTGTAAAATCTGTAAACGATGTTGTTACAGTGAAGTCTTACCCCGGTCAGTATAAGTTTACTGTGGGCGGAGTTGCTGCAACGTCAGATGTAACAACTTATAATGTTAAAAGTAAGGATCTGGAGAAAGGCTATGTTGAGGTAATAGCAACCGGAGGTTCTTATCTTTATAGTGTTCAGGTTAAATTCATCTCAAACATTCAGGAAAAGGAATTGTATTCTACCAATTTTTCTGAATGGGGAGATTATGAGACCGCTGCCAAAGAAGAAGAAACTGTTGTAAAGTGGAATACCAAATACAGCCATGAGGAGATATCATTCTCAATCTTCAATACACAGATTGGCGCAAGCAACTTTAATGTTGGTAAATTCCCTGATTGGACTGGCGGTATGCTGATGGCCGCAAAGAGTGACAATCCTTATATTATTACTTCAAAACTTGCTTCTGTAACAAAGGTTCACTTTATACATGGTGCCACAGGCGGAAATCGTGGCTGGAAACTTTGGGCTAAAGGTGACGGCGATGCCGACTGGGTTATCCTGTCGGAAAGTGTGGCTAATCCGGCTGCCGGCTGTGAAGTTACATGTGATGTCAACAGAACAAACTGTCAGCTGAAGTTTACTAATATCACAACCAATCAGAATGCATATCTTCTGCAGCTTGACATTTATGGTAATGTAGACATGTCGCTTACTCCGTCTCTCGGAACTTTCTCTTACAATAACGAGACATACCATGCAGCTGATATCTTCGAAGAGACATCTGCCGGCGTGCTGACTACAACTATCGAGGTGCCCAATGCAACTCCACTGCCGTCTTTGGAGAATCCTGTAACAGACATAACTTGCGACAATGGTGAGGTTGACGGTGACGTTACATACGAAACTGTCGGCGAAACATCTGTCGTTACAATAAAGGTAAAGGCCAACGAGGACGTTATGACATATAAGATTACTTTCGTTCACAAGCCTTACTTCACCCTTACCTATTATAATATAGATGGAAGCGTGCTGGAAAATTCACAGAAAGTGGAGAAAGATGCAAGCATCGCTACATTGAGAAATGATGAAGGTGTTACTGTTGCTGAAGGAAAGAAATTCCGCGGCTGGTTTGCTGAGGCAGATGGTGGACGTAAGTTTACTGTAGATGATGTCGTTACTTCTGACCTTAATCTTTATGCAGGTGTTACAGAAATAGAGACAGAAAGCACATCTGCACGCTATACATTCAATCTCACTGACGAATATTTCTATGATGAAGACCATGAGGCGTTTAACGCTGAGAAGGCCCAGTTCCACGATACTGCACACGGATGGACACTCGAGTCAAACGGCAAGATAGACCTGTTGGTCGGCGGTCATGCTTATATTATTGCAACACTGTGCCGCTACAGCAAGCAGGATGCTACACTCACTCTCTATGATGCAGAAGGCAATGAGGTTGCTACTGCTCCCGGATATGATTCAACAGACGGCAAGAGCGTTATGCTCGAATATAAAGGTCAGGCAGGAACTGTCACTCTTAAGTCAAGCAATGAAATTTATCTGCACAAACTCGTGATAGCAAACGTTGAAGATTCTCCTATTGAGATGAACGAGCAGGGCTATTATGTAGTTAAACCAAACGACGGCGGTAACTTCCTTACAACTCTTGAAATCGCAAACGCAGCTTCTTCTTCAGACAAGCGTACCTATGTGTTCGTGCCGGACGGAACTTATGATCTCGGCAATGCCGTGCTTACACCTATATCAGGAAACAATATCTCTGTAATCGGTCAGAGCATGGATAACACAATAATCGTAAACGAGGCTGAGCAGGAAGGTATCGGAGTTTCTGCAACATTCCTCATTACAGGTGAAAATACTTATCTGCAGGATCTTACCCTGAAGAATGCTTACGACTACTACAAACCCGGATTTGCCGGCCGTGCCGTTGTTATCCAGGACAAGGGTAAGCACACTGTCTGCAAGAATGTACGCATGCTTTCTTATCAGGACACATATTATTCAAACAGCAACTCAAACTTCTATTTCGAGAATTCTGACATTCACGGAACAGTAGACTTTATCTGCGGTGAGGGTGATGTGTTCTTTAACAACTGTACACTTACTGTAGAACCCCGCAATGCCGACGGCTCAGGTGAATGTACGCTTACTGCTCCTTCTACAAATTCATCAGAGGGAAACAAGTTTGGTTATGTATTCAGCGGTTGTACAATTGACAGCAAGGCAGAGAAGTTTAACTACGGCCGTGCATGGAACAACACCCCGCGCTGTGCTTACATAAATACAACTCTGTTGCAGCCTGAGCGTCTTAACGAAAACAGATGGACTCTCGGTGGAATGAACGTGCCTGCAGATAAATTTGTAGAGTATAACACTATGGATCAGAGCGGAAAGGTTATTTCGCCAGCTTCACTTGTTTGTACATTTACAAAGGACAGCAAGAGCAATACTTATGAAACAATACTTACAGCTGAACAGGCTGAAGAATACTCACTCGAGACAATTTCTAAATCATGGAACTGGTATCCGGCAACATACACGGCTCAGAAGAGCATGGACGTGCTGAAGGCTGACGGAAACAAACTTACATGGAATGCTGTTGACGGAGCTTTGGCTTATGCCGTGTTCAGAAATGGTGAGTTCGTCGGAATGACAACATCAGCTTCTTATGACATCACAGAAGGAAATGTTTCTGAGTATTCTGTACGTGCTGCTAATGAGTGTGGAGGTTTCGGTCCGGGTTCAACAACAACTACAGGTATATCTGATTCTGTTGTAGCCGGTGGTGATGTTGTCCGCACATCATATTACAATGTGCAGGGTGCCCGTGTTGGCAGCTCTTATAAAGGTATTGTTATTAAAGTAGAAACGTTGAAAGACGGTAAGCAGATAGCAACCAAAATTATTAGATAGTTATTAAGGGCTTTTAGACGTAATGGTGGATGCGCTTAAATGTGTATCCACCATTTTTATTTTAGAATGTTTGTATGCGTTAGTCTCTGTCTGTCATTGTATTTTTATGCTGCATTTATTTTGTTCCTTTTGTCCGTCGCTTTTTGTCTGTTGATTATTTGAACATACGAAAAGTTAATACTTTCACATCCTTTTTACCTACATCCTAATTAACAATCTTTTGTTGTAGTTGTATTCATGAAGATTTATATATGTTAATAAAATTATGGGTTTTATATATTTAAATTTTTTATGTATAAAATAATGATTTTGTTTTGTGGAATGTATTTTTTTCGTATCTTTGCAGGCAAAACTATCAAACTTATAAAAACTAATATCAAAAAACAAGGTAATAACAATGTAAATGTTTGTTTGATGTGCCTTTATTATGCGATATAGAGTACGTAAGGGTCCGGCGCTTGGCTGTTTTGGACACGCCATAATTGCGCCCTTTATGGTGGTTTTGTCGTAAGATGAATTTATATTTTTTATTTTTAATTAAATTAATAACATTTATGTCTGGTAATTTGAAAACTTTTCGAATTGTGCTTTTAGTGCTTTTCACTTTTGTGGTGAGCGGTCTTTCTGCACAAACAGTTAAAGGTAATGTGAAGGACACCAACGGTGAGCCGATCATCGGTGTGACTGTCCAGGAGAAAGGTACCAAGAATGTCGCCGTGACAGATCTTGACGGAAATTTCTCTATTAAAACAACCGGCGACGGACAGTTGCAGTTTTCATACATCGGTATGAAGGCTAAGACTGTAAATGCTGCCGGAAAATCAAACATCAACGTTGTACTTGAAGATGAGGCAACAAATCTTGATGATGTTGTCGTTATCGGTTATGGTACGGTTAAGAAAAGAGACTTGACTGGTTCTGTTGCATCAGTTAGTGCTGAAGACATTGCAAACATTCCTGTTTCAAGCGTAAGTGAGGCTATGACAGGTAAAATGGCCGGTGTTAACATCACAACAACAGAAGGTTCTCCTGACGCCGACATCAAGATTCGTGTGCGTGGTGGAGGTTCTTTGTCTCAGGACAACTCACCTCTTTATATAGTAGACGGTTTCCCTGTTGAGAGCATCAGCGATATCGCACCCAGCGAAATTCAGAGCATCGACGTATTGAAGGATGCTTCGTCTACTGCTATTTATGGTGCGCGTGGTGCAAACGGTGTAATCATCGTTACAACAAAGAGCGGAAAAGAAGGTAAGACTCAGGTTAACTTCAATGCATCTCTAGGATGGAAAAAGGTAACTAAGCTTATCAAGACAATGGATCCATACAACTTTGCATATTATCAGTATGAACTTGGTAATGAGCAATATGGAAACTATGATGACCTCGAAATATGGAAGTCTGTTGAAGGACGTGACTATCAGGATGAACTTTTCGGACGTACTGGTTTGCAGAAACAATACAATGTTAATGTTAGCGGCGGTTCAAAAGAAATCAAGTATAACGTAGGTTTCTCTCACAACGATGAAAAGAGCATCATGCTCGGTTCTGGTTATGCGAAGAACAACGTTAACGCAAAAATCAATGCAACACTTAACGAATGGTTGACTCTTGACTTCAACGGCCGTATGGCTTTCACAAAGCTCAAAGGTCTTAATGGTGGTGCTGACACCAACGAAAGCAATGCTGCAAACTCTGCTGTAGCTAATTCGGTAAAATATGAACCAGTAAATCCTTTGATTTCTGTTGATGATGACAGCGAAAACAACTCTAATACACGACGCAATCCGGTAGAGCGTATCAGCGATACATATAAGTATCAGGAGCGTTTCTCTCAGAACTATAATGTAGGTTTGAACTGGAAACCTTTCAAGAACATTACATTCCGTACTGAATTCGGTTACGGCTGGAAATATAATGATACAGACCAGGTTTGGGGTGCAAGAGCCGTTACAAACTCTAAATATGGATATAACGGACAGCCGCAGGCTATGTTTGTAAGACTGGAGAATAAGAACTGGCGCAATGCTAATACTGTTACTTACGATAACAAAAAATTGTTCGGTGGCCGTGATCATATTAACGTAATGATCGGTCAGGAGTGGAGCAGTTCACGTGATATTACACGTACAAATGTTTCTGTTGCATTCCCAGAGGAAATGACAATCGATGAGGTTCTTGCAAACACAGCAGCAGGTACAGCTCTTCCAAACGAAGGCGATATTGAGGCACAGGAAAACATCCTTTCATACTTCGGCCGTATCAACTATACAATGGCTGACAAATATCTTGCAACATTCACTCTCCGTGCTGACGGTTCAAGTAAGTTTGGCAAGAATAACCGTTGGGGCTGGTTCCCTTCACTTGCATTGGCATGGCGTATGTCAGAAGAGAACTTCATGAAGGGTGCATCTGACTGGCTCTCTAACTTGAAGCTTCGTCTGAGCTTTGGTACAGCAGGTAACAACCGTATTAATTCAGGATTGCTCGAGCCCTTATATTCAATGGCTTCTAATACATCAAAGGCTCCCGAGTTCAACGGCGTTACTGGTTCAATGCTTGAGCATGGTAAATATCTTTATAATCCTGACTTGAAATGGGAAACAACCATAACACGTAACTTGGGTATTGACTTCGGCTTCTGGAATAACAGAATCAGCGGTACTTTGGATTTCTACTGGAATACAACAAAGGATTTGCTTATGGAAACAGTAATTCCTTCAAGCACAGGATATGAAACTCAGTTCCAGAACTTTGGTAAGACATCAAACAAGGGTGTTGAACTTGCAATCAACGCTGTACTTGTTGACAAGAAGAACTTTGGATTGAACTTTAATTTCAATATTTCTTACAACCGCAACAAGATTGAAGAACTTAACAGCGGCAGCCCATGGCAGAGCTCAAGTTGGAGTGGTAAAACTCTTGAGCAGTATGAGGACTTCCGTGTTGTTGCCGGTGGTCGTCTGGGAGAACTTTGGGGATACAAGACAAATGGTTACTATACCGTTTATGATCCTGCCACAGGCACAGGTGACCTCGAGTTGAATGCAAATGGAACATGGTCTTTGCGTGAAGGACTGAAAGACAACAGCTATACTTACTTTGGCGGTCTATATCCCGGCGTTCTTAAAGTGCAGGTTGACGAAAATGGTAATCCTATAAAGCAGCGTCTTGGCAATACTGTTGCTCCAACAACAGGTGGCTTCGGATTTGACGGTCGCATAGGTAACTTTGACTTCAACGTATTCTTCAACTATTCTCTTGGCAACAAGTTGGTTAACGGTACAAAACTTGCAAACTCTTTCTATGCAGGTTCGGTTAAAAGAAATAATTTAGTCGCAGATTTTAATCTTGAGAACCGTTATACATGGATCGACCCTGAGACAGGTCTTAACTTAGGCCGTCCTTCACAAAACACAATTGCTGCTTATGGTAGCGCTGAGGCTGTTATGGCACGTCTGAACGAAATCAACCAGGGTAAGGTTATGTATAACCCTGCAGGTGTTTCAAAGATGTACCTTATTGATTATGCAGTTGAGGATGCTTCATTCTTGCGCGTACAGAATATTACAGTAGGATATACACTTCCTAAGAAGTGGGTTAAGGCTATGAATATTGAGAATATCAGACTCTATTTCACAGGTTATAACCTCTTCTGTATCACAGGATATGATGGCTATGATCCTGAAGTTGATACAAGCAGTAAGAAGACTCCTATGTGTCCTGGTATAGATTATGCGGCATATCCTAAGAGCCGTACATTTGTAGGAGGTATTAACGTAACATTCTAAATTTTAAGAATATAGAAATTATGAAAAAGATATTTTCAATGATGATTCTTTCTGCGGGAATTTTGGGACTTTCATCTTGTTCTGATTTCCTGGATCAGAATTCTCCTTCGGAAATGAATCAAACAACTGTGTATAACTCAACATATTACACAAGTTTGCGTGTGAATAAACTTTATGGTGGTATGGGCCAAGACCGTACTTATTCACAGGATTGGAGTATTACAACCAATATAAATAGTGATATCGAGCTTGTAGACGGTCTCGGAAACGGTGCTTATGAAGCTGGTAACCGTGGTGCCGGAAACTATAATGTTTCTACAGGATGGAGCACTCTTACTGATGAGTGGACAGCAATGTATGGAATCATTGAGGATGCTAATGATATTATTGAAGGCATTCGTCAGAGCCCACTTTTTGTTGAAGGCAATGATTCATACCAGGAAATGGGCCGTTATCTCGGTGAAGCTTTGACTATCAGAGCTATGGTATATTTTGACATGTTGCGTTACTGGGGTGATATTCCTATGAAACTCGAAACATCTCAGCCTGATTTGAGCAATGCGTTCATGGCCAAGACTGACCGCGATGTTATTATGGACACATTGATGGTTGACCTTGAGGAAGCTACAAAACTTTTGCCTTGGGCTGGTGAGAACGGATATACCACAGAGCATGTAACAAAGGGCTATGCTCACGCCCTGTTGGCACAGATAGCCATGACACGTGCAGGTTATGCTATACGTGAGAAGGCTAAGGACGGATATGAGACAGCTAGTTATTCAGATCCTGTGTATCCGACACAGCGTCCTGGTGCAGAGGAGCGTAAGGCTCTCTATGAGAAAGCGTTGAAGCATCTTACAGCCGTTATCGTATCTGGCAAGCACCAGTTGAATCCTTCGTTCGAGAATGAGTGGTATCTTATCAATCAGCAGACATTGGATTTGACATATCAGGAGAACTTGTTCGAGATACCTATGAAGTATAACGTTACAAGTGAGCTTGGTTATACAATTGGTGTGCGTATTACAAAGGATAATGCTACATTTGGTAATGGTAACTCTAGCGGTAAAGTTAAGTTGACAGCTCCTTTCTTCTATTCTTATAAGCAGAACGATACACGCCGTGACGTAACTGTTGCTCCTTATGAAATCACTACTACAAGCGGTAGCGACAATAGAGCTGAGCAGGCTGTTGAAAAGATGCTTAAGAATGCTCCATTTGGACTTTATGTAGGAAAATGGAATCCGAGATGGATGTCTGAAACATGGCTTTCTGACAACCAGAAGATCGACTCAAAGCACATGACTGGTATCAATCCTGTTAAGATGCGTTATTCTAATGTACTGCTTTTCTATGCAGAGTGTATGAACGAATTGGCTGGAGGTCCTGATGCAACATATCCTGATAATGCTGGCTTGACAGCCCGTCAGGCTTTGGCTCTCGTACACGAGCGTGCTTACGATGACGAGCATAAGGCTGAAGCTCAGGCTTATGTGGCTTCTCTGCCGTCAGATAAGGAAGGATTCTTCAACGATGGTATCGTACAGGAGAATGCATGGGAGTTTGCAGGTGAAGGTTTCCGCAAATATGATCTGATTCGTTGGAACCTGCTTGTTCAGAAGATTTATGAGTTTAAGCAGACATATCTGCGTCAGCTTGCTGATGGAACATATCCTGAAAAAGTGTTCTTCAACTATACAGATGACTCAAAGAGTCGTATCGATTTCTCTTCTGTGACATGGTATACACCTGTCGAGGAAGTTAATGAGGCAGATTATCAAGACAGCTGCGACTGGTTCGGAAAGGCTGATCTTGAATCAGGAACAGATACTCAGGTAAATACAAACCTTCCTTCTATATGTAGCGGACTTGTTGGCAATGATGTGAATTCGATGGATGCAGGTGTTGCAGTTAAGAATCGTTATTTGATGCCTATAAGTTTGACAACAATCTCTGACTCACAGGGATACTTAAGTAACTCATACGGTTATTAATTTACAGTAAATTAAAAAAGGATGAAAACTATTAATAAATTTTTCAGTTCAATACTGATAATGTTTTTAGGTCTCTCTGTGGTTTCTTGTACGGACGGAAACGACTGGGGCTTGGACAGTGCTTTTGACAGATTGTTTGGAGTTGGAGAGGACGACATTACTGTTGAAACAACTGCAACAACTGCAACTGTTACTTTCTCGGCAATGTCTGCCACAAAGGACTCTTTATATTTTGTTATCGAGGTCAGCAAAGACTCTTTGTATGACGAAATCGCAATGGGCGGTGAGCGTGCCAAAGTTTTTGGACTGAACAAGGAAATCAGAAAGTCTCCTGTTGTTCTGACAGGTCTTGACGGTGACTCTAAGTATTATATGCGAATAAAGACAATGTCTGATACAAAGGCAGAGTCTAAGTGGGTTTATTATAAAGAAGGTGAATCTTTTAAAACTCAGGCAGAGCAGATCTTTGATGAGGTGCTGGCTGATGACTATACAGATTCTGAGGTTACATTACGCTGGAATGCACCGGCTGATTCTGTAACAAACATCCTGGTTGTTCAGGGCACAGACACAACTGACTATGTGTTGACTGAAACAGATAAGGCAGAACAAACTCATACGTTTACAGGTCTGACTCCTCTGACAACTTACACCTTTATAATATATAATGGTGAGGCTAAGCGTGGTACACAGACTGTTACAACTTCTGCTGCACCTCCTGCTGCAAGTTATACAGAGTATCTTGATGCTGACATTGAAAGATTCAACCAGGCTCTTATGGATGAAATCCTGGCAAAAGCTCAGGCTGCAACAGGTTCTGGTAATGTAAGCGTTACAATTGTATTCCCGGCAGACAAGACAATTGAGGTTATTGGTGATGATACTCAGAGCGATCCGGGTGCACTTACAGTTCCTGACGGAATGTCTGTTAACTTCTTTGGCCGTGGTGGTGGTGAAACACCTGTATTGCGTCTGCTGAAGAGCATTGACATCGCTGGTTCACATAACTTCATAACATTCCAGCATCTGAAGATTGTTGATGACGGTTCTGGTGCTAACTATCTGATTAACCAGAGCAAGGCTTGTACTGTAGACAAGATTGAATTCACTGACTGTGAAGTTTCTGGTATGAAGAATACTTTCTTCCGCCTGCAGGGCAGCGAGGCTAAGGTTATCAACAATCTGGTTATTGATAACTGCTTGATGCATGATCTTGGCTCAGGATATTCATTCATACATGTTGATGACAATGGAAACCAGGCTGTATATGTTAACAACATTAAGATGACAAACAGCACTTTCTGGAATATCTGTGTTACGGGTAAGACCTTTATCTATAGTGAGAAAGTGAACATGAGCTCAATCTACATGGAGTATTGTACTTTCTATAACAACAACGGTAGTGGTCAGTACTTTATCGATTTCAACGATAAGACCTATGGTCCTGAGACGTTCTCTGTATTTAACTGCGTATTCGGTAAGACTCCGGATGAGGCAACAAACAAGAACATCAGAGCAAAGATTGAACCTGAAGTTGTGAACTCATATTGCGCAAGCGATTTCTATAAGTCTAAGGGCTTCCCCAACATAACAATTCTTGATTACACATCAGATAAGTTGTTTGTTGATCCGGCAAATGCAGACTTCCACTTCATTTCAGGAACATTAGATAATTCAGGTGCTGGTGACCCAAGATGGTGGCCCGCAGCAGAATAATCATTCATAAAATCAAAGAGGGGCAGGGCTTTTCTGCTCCTCTTTGATTTTCGTTTATTAGCATAGTTGGGTATAATATTATAGATAAATTTTTTTACTCATCTCACGGGCTTTATCAGTTCGTTGTTTTAATAATAAAGAAACTATTTTTCGTTGTTTACATTTTATGTATAAAACAAGTTTTATTTTTAAGGTATTATCATTATTGTTGTGCTTGTCTTCTTTTCAGACAGCATACTCGCAGGATAAGCCGATAGCCTTTCCAGGTGCTGAAGGTTTTGGACGTTATACCACAGGTGGACGAGGTGGTGCTGTATACCATGTAACCAATCTTAATGACAGCGGTACAGGATCATTTCGTTGGGCGTGCGAACGTAGTGGAATTAGAACCATCGTTTTTGATGTGTCTGGCACAATACATTTGAAGAGTGAACTCAAACTGCGTAACGGTAACGTGACGATTGCCGGACAGACAGCTCCTGGTGACGGTATCTGCATTGCAGATTATCCTTTTGTTATTGCAGCAGACAATGTTATAATACGTTTCCTTCGTTTTAGATTGGGTGATCAATATGTTGATGATGAGAAGAATCAAGGCGATGGTCTTGGAGGTACTGACAACAAGAATATAATTGTCGATCATTGTTCTGTAAGCTGGAGTATAGATGAGTGCTTGTCTGTATACGGAAGCGAGAACACAACAGTTCAGTGGTGTATTGCTGCGCAGAGTCTTCGTGAGTCAGGCCATTCAAAGGGTGCTCATGGATATGGCGGTAACTGGGGAGGTTCTGGTGCAACTTATCACCACAATCTTCTTGCTCACCATGAGTCACGTGCTCCACGCCTTGGCCCGCGTCCTGATACACAGACAGACGAGCGTATGGATATGCGCAACAATGTTATATACAACTGGGCCGGAAATGGATGTTACGGCGGTGAAGGCATGAATGTTAACATTGTGAACAATTATTATAAGCCAGGACCTGCTACAAATACAAGGAAGACTGATATGCAGAAGAGAATAGCAGGAATCGGCATCCGTACTTCTGAATACACAGATCACGATACAGACAAACCTAATGAATGGGATGTAATGTGGCACGTCTGGGGCGACTTTTATGTAGACGGAAATGTAAATCCTAAATATTCTGATGTTACTAATGACAACTGGACATACGGTATTTACAATCAGATAAGCAACAGCGGCAACGACAATACGTTCACACAGGAAACCCGAGACACGATGCGCTTGTCAGAACCATTGACGTTTGAGGCCGTAACAACACATTCGGCTGAGATGGCTTATGACAGGGTGCTTGCCTATGCAGGTGCGTCACTGCACAGAGACTGGGTCGACGAACTAGTTGTAAACGATACGCGTAATGGCGGTGCGTCATGCACAGGTACATCCAGTGCAACAAGCAAGTTGCCGGGCATTATTGACAGCCAGGACGACTTGAAGCAGGCTTTCCCTGATGCAGGAGATGATTGGAGCGCATGGCCTGAACTGAAATCTGAGGCAGCTCCGTTAGATACTGATGGCGACGGCATGCCTGATGCATGGGAAGACGAAAACGGACTTGACAAGAATAATGCCAGTGACGGAAAGACCATAGGAGCTGACGGATATTCAAATCTTGAGAGATACATGAACAGTATTGTTGCCGAGATAATGGAGGCTGGCAATGAAGGCGGAACGCTTCTTAGCGGCAATCAGATTTATGATGATGACAACGACCCGTCAGATGGTGAGACTGTTGTTTATGAACTTTCATCAGATACATATCTTAATTCTGATTCTGGAAATTCTGCTTTATGGATTTTCAACAATGGTTTCAGCATTTCTAATGATGGCGGTAAAGGCTATTCGAAAGGCGAGCAGGGCTGTGTCAAGTATTCAAGCGGAGTGCAGTTTACTGTGAACATTCCTTCAGACAAGAAGGTTACAAAAGTAGGCATCTATGGATACGACAACTATGCTGACGGTGACAGCTATCTTGCAGAGCTTAACGGCATGGAATATTCAGAGACTGACTATGTGTTCCCGGCAAAAATAGGCACAACTCCGGTGTATAAGTCTTATGATATAGAACTTGTTTCACCTGCCGAAGGCACACTTACGTTTAAGGCAGCCGGCAAGCAGTGTGTATGGAAACTTTCTCTCACAACAACAACTCCAACCGGCATCTCTGAAATCAATACTGATGAAAAGAATGCAGGAAAGATATATAATCTGCAGGGTGTAGAAATGAAAGGTTCATTGCAGCCCGGAATATATATCCGTAACGGTAAGAAGTTTGTTGTTAAATAGAACGTTTAAACAGCAGATAAAATAATTATTAAGGCAGAAGTCATTATCACAATGGCTTCTGCCTTTTTGTTTTAAAAAGCGTTTGTAGGAAGTTCTTATTTTCTGTTTTGTCAGAATTATTCAGACTGATTTTGGATTAGCAGACAATAATCCGCTTAATATAAAGCACCATTTTGGCTTGATTATGATGACTGACCTGAAGCCAGTTGATTAGGCTTGGTTCCCTGTTTTGGTTCATTTACATTTTGTTTTGTATATAAACAGATGAACCATATAAAAAACATTTTGTGATATTTTTACTTTTCTTTGGTTTTAAGTATCTTTGCATATGTGATAAATCGTGACTTTATTTAAAGTCTTTTTGAGTTCTTGTAAACTGTTTAAAATCTATAATACCAAGAAAACGATGAAAAAGCGAAATCTATTTGTTGTAGCGGCTGTCTTTTGTTCTGTTGTTTCTGGTGCTCAGACTCTTCCTTACCAGAATCCTAATCTTTCCGCAAAGGAACGTGCTGCTGATTTATGTTCAAGGTTGACGCTTGAGGAGAAAGCCAAGCTGATGCTAGATCAGTCAGAGGCAATCCCCCGACTAGGCATACCCGGCTTTGCATGGTGGAGCGAAGCCCTTCATGGCGTCGGACGCAACGGCTATTGCACGGTGTTCCCTTCATGTATCGGAATGGCTGCGTCTTTCGACGATGTGTTGCTCGAGCGTATATATACGGCGGTGAGCGATGAGGCACGTGCAAAGAATACGGCACAGAGAAAGAAGGGCAGCGTGGGCCGTTATCAGGGTCTTTCGTTCTGGACTCCAAACGTAAACATTTTCCGTGATCCGAGATGGGGACGCGGGCAGGAAACTTATGGTGAGGACCCGTATATGAACGCGCGCATGGGACTTGCCGTGGTGCGTGGCCTGCAGGGACCGGCCGAACATAAGTATATGAAGCTTTATGCCTGCGCAAAGCATTTTGCCGTGCATAGCGGTCCTGAGAAGACGCGCCATCATTTTGACATCGAAAACCTGTCGCCACGTGATTTGTGGGAGACTTATTTGCCGGCATTCAAGGCGCTTGTGCAGAAGGGAGGCGTAAAGGAAGTTATGTGTGCATATCAGCGTTTTGAGGGAGAGCCATGCTGTGGCAGCAACAGGCTGCTTAGGCAGATTCTTCGTGACGAATGGGGATTCAAGGGGCTTGTGGTGAGCGACTGCGGCGCCATCAGTGATTTCTGGACTCCTGGCTGCCATGAAGTTTCACCCGATGCTGCTTCTGCCTCGGCCAAAGCCGTTATAAGCGGCACCGACCTCGAATGCGGAAACAGCTATAAGGCTCTGCCTGATGCCGTAAAGGCCGGAGCCATAACGGAGCAACAGATAAATACAAGTGTAGAACGGCTGCTTGAGGCACGTTTTGAACTGGGCGACTTTGACCCCGACTCACTTGTTGAGTGGACCCGCATTCCTGAAAGTGTTATAGCGAGCAAGGTCCACAAGAAACTGGCGCTCGACATGGCACGCGAGCAGATGGTGCTGCTGCATAACAAGAACAACACTCTGCCGTTGGCAAAGAACGCTTCTGATATTGTAGTTATGGGACCTAATGCTGCCGACTCGACAATGATGTGGGGCATATATTACGGTCAGCCTACACACACAATCACGGTGCTTGAGGGAATGCGCAACAAGCTTGGCTCTGGCGTAAGATATGTCAAGGGATGCGACATAACGTCAATGACCGAGAGTGAGAGCATTTTTGGACGCATGACAGGACTTGACGGCAAGGCCGGAATGACAGCAAAGTTCTGGAATAACACCGATATGGACGGACAGCCTGTTTATGAGGGCAATTATTCTAGCCATCCTCAGTTTGACACCGGAGGCAACACCGTATTTGCTCCGGGAGTGGAGCTGAAAGATTTTTCTGTCAGGTTCAACGGAAACTTTACGGCTGACAAGACAGAGACGCTGTGTGTGAGATATCTGAATGACGGACGCATACGCCTTATTGTCAACGGAGACACTTTGGTAAACAGAAATAATAAGAACGAGGTGAGGCTTAATGAGCGCCGTATTAAGGTTAAGGCCGGCGCCAACTATTCTGTGCAGCTCGACTATATCCAGTTTGGTAACGGTGCTTCGCTGAATTTTGACGTATCAAGAATGCAGACACTCACAGTTCCCGGTGTGCTCAAGTCTGTTGGTGATGCATCCACTGTTGTGTTCGTTGGCGGTATATCGCCCAATCTGGAGCGTGAGGAAGCTAAGGTTACGGAGCCGGGATTTGACAATGGCGACCGTACCAGCATTGAACTTCCCTTAGTTCAGCGCGAACTTATCAAGGCTCTTCATGATGCAGGCAAGAAGGTTGTGCTGGTCAATTGCAGCGGCAGTGCGGTTGCGCTTACACCAGAACTCGAGACATGTGATGCAATTCTGCAGGCATGGTATCCCGGTGAGCAGGGCGGTACGGCTGTGGCAGATGTTCTGTTTGGCGATTACAATCCCGGCGGCAAGCTTCCTGTTACATTCTATAAGAACGACAGTCAGTTGCCTCCGTTTGACGATTACAATATGTCAAACCGCACCTACCGCTATTTCAAGGGCGAACCGCTGTTCCCCTTTGGATACGGCTTAAGCTATACGACATTTGCTGTAGGCGAGCCGTCTTATGACGCCTCAACCGGCAAGATAAAGGTGAAGGTTGGCAATACCGGCCGTCGTGACGGAGTAGAAATCGTGCAGGCATATATGCGCAACACGGCAGATGCAGAAGGACCGCTGAAAACATTGCGCGGATTTGCGCGTGTTGAATTGAAGGCAGGCGAGACGAAGACCGTAGAAATAGATTTTCCGCGTGAAGCTTTTGAGGGCTGGGATGCTCAGAGTAATGCCATGAGAGTGGTGCCGGGCAGGTATGAAATCATGGTCGGAACATCGAGCGCTGACAAGGAACTGAAGCGTATAAGCGTGGATGTGAAGTGATAAAACAGAAAACTCGTTTGGCAACATGACATTTTATCGAGTAAAAAGTCATGACATTTTAAAATCGCGAAATAGCGATTCAGATGGCTGTCATTGGCCTAAAAACATTCAAAATCTATGGCTTTTAGCAGCCTGAAAGGTGAGTTTTGATATGAAAACCATTGACTTTTGGCTATAAAACAAGCCTTTTGACGCTGCAAAACATGTCATTTTATGTTATAAAAGCATACCTTTTACACGCTGAAAGGTATGCTTTTGCTTTTATTATACAGTGTGAATTAATACCCGAATGCTATAAGATACTGATAACCAGTGCTTTATCATATGTCTTGTAAAATGCAGGATTTTAAGGCTAGGGATATCTTTTATTTTCGCGATGGCCTTTCTGCGCACGTTAAAGGTTCGGATTTTAGAAAACTTTTACATCCCTTCATTTAGCTTTATGTGTTGTAACAAGCCGTAATTCATATAGACTACTCAGTCTGTTTCATTCCGGTTGAATATATTAAAATAAAAGGGATGCAGCCATGACAGCTGCATCCCTTATGATGTATAATCTGTTGTTTAAGATTATTTGTTAACGAATTTCTTGCCGTTCTGAATCAGAATGCCCTTTGTGTTCTTGCTTACGCGCTGACCTGCGAGGTTGTAAACAGGAGCATTTGCGTCAAACTTCTCAACTGTTGTGCCGCTGATGCTTGTTGCGCTTTCGTTAATAGAGTAGATAGAACTGCCTGATGCAATTTGATGGGTTGTTCCATATACAGATAGTTGTCCGTAAATTATAACTTCGTCACCTACTTTTATTTGGTCTTCTGATGTAAATTTATCTCCATTAAGGTAGTATCCGCGATAGACATTTAAAGAGCCTTCTGTAGCGTCTTTTGTGTCGTTGATGTCGTATGTAGCGTTACCGTACTGAGTAGATACCTCGGTAATAGCTGTAATATAGCCTTTTACATAAACATTCGTTGCAAGTCCTTCACCTGCTTCGATTAACTCATGAGCTTTAGCAATAGTATATGCTGTTTCTGGTGTGTTAGAGATATCAACGATTTCTGGTTCGTCTCCAGCTTTATAGTATTCTACTTTTGAAATTTGTATTACACCATTCGAAGAAGCTGATGCACAATCAAAAACTAATTTGTAATAATTATTAGCAGTAGATTTAGTTGTTTTAAATACGATATCTCCTGCAGCAACGTCAGATGCATTTACTGTTTCTATAACATTGCTGAAATCATTATCCGAAGCAACAACAAGTGCCATTGAATTAACTTTGCTTGCTGTAATCTTGTCGATAGTAACAACAACGTTTGAAATAGCTTGGTCAACAGCGAAGTCTGTAGCAATGGATGCTACGGATTCATAATTATTCCTTCCGCACTTAATATAACTCCAATTTTGCCATTTGTTGTTATTGAAGTTAGTTATAATCCAAGAATCATTACCAATTTTGGCTGTCCATGTGTCTGTGTATGAACTAACTTGGTTGTTTGCGCTGTTTTCATCAGGGAAAGTTAGAGTTTTGTAAGCATCAGCAAATGCTACGTTGCAAATTAAAGTTACTATTGCAACTAAAGATAAGCGTAAAATTTTCTTCATAATCATAATTTTTTTAATTATTAATGTTGTTATATGTTTTACAAAAATAGAGATTTTATTTGTATTGGACAATTCTTTTTATGTTAAAATGTGGTTAATATTTTTTATCAAAAAAAGAGTGAGCAACATTAATGTCCTCACTCTTTTCATAAAGGTCTAATAAAACGAATCTTATTTTATAACTTTATCAGTCTTTGTCTTTCCGTTTTCGTAGGTTATCTTTCTGATATTTATGCCTTTAGCTGGTGCATTTAACTTGGCTCCGCCAAGTGTGAAGTATTCAATCTTCTTTATTTCAGAAGTGGTAACTTCATTGCTTATGCCTGTAGATACGCACGAAGGATAATACTCGTCAACGGTATTTATGGCATCCGTGTTCTGAGATTTCATGATATTTTCAACGATAGAGTTGATATAAACCTCAACGTTGGTGTACCATCCTTTCTGTGTGTCTATAGTATACAGACTTGCATCTGAGGCATCGTTGGGATTAAGGCCGTTGGCAATTTCCCATTCGTCGGGCATTCCGTCGTTGTCGCTGTCATAGCCGTCAGGGCGCTGACCGGTGGGGAAGTTGGCTTCGGTGTATCCGTTAACATCAGAAACAAGGTCTACAAGACCTTCCTGCTTGGTTACAGAGCCTGTATATGTAGCCGTTCCTGTCTGGGCTTCTTCCATATAGCGGGCATCAACCTCGTCGCGATAAAGAGATGCACCGCAGTAGAGCATAACCTTGCTGAATGCGTTTTCTGCACTGTGGGTTGTAACCTCGCCCATTGGAGCTGGCTCGTCCATCTTTATTCTGACGCACATTTCGCCGTCGCTGTTTGCTACGTGTTCAACGGCATCTCCGTAATAGTTGTTTACGTCCTTAGAATATTCTTCGCCATTGATGGTGTATGTGCCGTCGTCATAGCTTACGCCGCTCCAGTCTCTGTTTTGAGTTATTGAACCTCCGTGAGTTTCTGTAGTGTTGCCTGCAATGTAGTAACGGCTGGTCATGCCGAAGACCTTCGGATGTCCTTCAGAGTTTCCGTCAGCTGCAACAGAAATTTCAGTAACTCTCTTAGCTTTGCTGTCCGGTGTAGACGGACCGCCCTTATAGTAGTTGTTCACTATATTAATTTGTCCGCCGCCGGGGCCTCCGTAGCAGCCGTTGCTGTTGCCCCAGTTATACATCACGCAGTTGCGGAAGTCAACATTTTCGGCCTGAATAGAGTTTTTCCAGTTATATGTGCTGTACAGTTTGTTGCCCGTGTATCCGCTCCATTCATAGCGTGCGCCGTTGAAGCGCGGAACGCGGTTGGTTACGTGTGCTATCATGTTGTGGTGAAAGCTTGCCAGCTTACCGCCCCAGATGCCTCCGTAGCCGTGTGCGCCTTTGCCGTGTCCGGCGTTGTTGAGACTCTCGGCTATTGTACACCATTGCATTGTAAAGTTATTGTTGTCATAGAATGAGGCAACCTCGTCTATACTCCAGCTGAACGAGCAGTGGTCAAGGATTATTCCTGTCATGTTACGTTGCCATGTTGCGTCAGCTCCGTCGTTTTTGTCCTTCTCTTGTCCTCGGCGAACGCGTATAAATCTTATGATGTTGTTTGCTCCCGGTCTTACTGTATAATATCTTAAAGTTATTCCGGGGTAGGGGGCTGTTTGCCCGGCAATTGTCGTGTTGGAACCTATCTCGATGTCCTTCGTAAGCGGAATCACACCTGCAACGTCGAACACAACAATCTTTTTTGCGGTTCCGCTTACGGCATTTCTAAAAGAGCCTGTGCCGCTGTCGTTCAGATTAGTTACATGTACAATCTTTCCTTCGCGTCCGCCCGTTACGTAGCGTCCGTGACCTTCAGCTCCGGGGAATGCGGGAGCTTGCGCAGAAACAGCAATGGCACTCGCTGCCATTGCTGTTGTCATTAAGAGTTTCTTTTTCATTAAATGCTGTTAGAATTATCTTTTGTTATATCTGTTTTAATAAATGTCAGATGCTTTTAAGTAGATTTTGTCTTGCTGCTGATTACTGATTGAGCTTGGCAACATCGTAGCCCATGCGCTCCATCTCCAGTGATGCCCAGATAAACGGACCAACGCCTTTTCCGTCGTTGTCGCGTATAGGTTCACTCATGTAGTAGTTGAACGAGCCGTCGCGGCGGCGTCCTTTTGCGTTGTCGGGGCCTAAGCCTGACACTTCGCAGCAGCGTGTAAGTGATACAGTCTTGTCTGCATTCACCTTGATAAACTCTTTCAGTATGCCTTTATAGCCTTTCAGTCCGGCTTCTTTCAGGTCGTTAGAGAAGTAGCCGAGGCGTGAGCCTTTCAGCAGGACGTATGTAAACATTGAAGAAGCTGTTGCTTCGAGATAGTTGCGCGGATCTTTAACGTCGAGCACGTCATACCATAAGCCGGTCTTCTTGTCCTGATATTTTACGGTTGCCTTCATGACGTTGTTCAGCATATCAATCAGTTTACCTCTGTTCTCATAGTTTTCAGGGAGAACGTCGAGCACTTCGAGTATGGCCATTGCAAACCATCCTTGAGCGCGTGCCCATGTATGTTTAGACAAGCCTGTTTCTGGGTTGGCCCAGAACATCTTCTGAGTTTCGTCCCATGCATGTTTCCACAGTCCAGTCTTTTCATCGTATGTACGGCTGTATGTCTTTGAAATCTGCTCGAAAGTGTCGTCATAATACTTCTTTGCCTTTTTCTCGCCTTTCAGTATAGGTGCTCCCATTGTGTAGAACGGATGTCCCATATATACACCGTCGAGCCATACCTGGTGTGCGTATATAGCTTTGTGCCACCACACTCCGTCCTTTGTACGAGGCTGTTTTTCGAGCTGTTTGAACAGAGTTTTCAGGGCTTTCTCATTCTTCTTCTCGGGGAAAAGGTTGTTCATGCGCAGGATATAGCGTGCCGGACGTGTATTGTCCAGGTTGAAGTCTTCATATTTGTATCCTGTGATGTTGCCCTTTTCGTCAATCATCTTAGCCGGGTATTGCTTCAGATAGTCTATGATGCTCTCGTCTTTGTATGCCAGATAGGTGTCGAGCATTGATTCGAGCTCTATTCCTACAACATATCCCCATTTTGGCTTTTTTGCGAAGTCAATCATGCATGGGTCTTGGTTGCGCTGCATTTCAGAGTGTACCATCCACTCGCTGTAGTTCTTGAACGGAGCCTCGGCAAGGATAAGTGAACCGTTGATGAAGAGGTTATCGTAGTTCATGTCGCGGGTTTTGCCCTTGATGTAAACCGGCTTGTCATAAACGCCGTCAAACTTACAGTTCTTCAGATTGATGTTGTATACATTGGTCAGTGAGTCGAATGCTACAACCATGATTCCGTATTTGCTCTTCTGGCAGGTTACGTCCTCCATGTAGACGTTGCGTACTGTCGGGTAGAATCCGCGACGGCCAATTTCTTTCGGCTCATAGTCAAGATTTATCTTGAGCACAGCCTCGGCGCACTGGCCAACTTCAACGTTGCGCATATAGATGTTTTCAATCACGCCGCCACGGCATGAGTTTGTCTTTATTCTGAGAATACGGTCAAGGTTTGGGCTGTCCATTTTGCAGTTTTCAACAAATACATTGTTGCATCCGCCTGAAATCTCAGAGCCGATAACCACTCCTCCGTGTCCGTCTTTCATTACGCAGTTGCGCACAATTATGTTTTTGCTCGGACGTCCTACATAACGGCCCTTGCCGCCTTCGCGTCCGTCCTCGTTGCGTCCGCTCTTGATTGCGATGCAGTCGTCGCCAGTGTCGAACACGCAATTCTCAATAAGAACATTCTCGCATGATTCAGGGTCACAGCCGTCTCCGTTAGGGCCGTCGTTGTGTACGGTTACGTTTCTTACGGTTATGTTCTTGCTTAGCAGCGGGTGCATTACCCAGAACGGTGAGCGTACCATTGTTACGCCTTCAATCAGAATACCGTCACACTGATTGAAGTTTACCATCTGAGGGCGCAGACCTTTTTTCGGGCCGAATATACGTTTTTCGATAGGCACTCCGTTTTCTGCCATTTTCAGCAGGTCAGCGCGTCCTCCTGGATTCTGCTGCTTTTCCTCAACAACAATGTCTTTGCTCTTAGGAGTCTTTCCGCTCATCAGCCACCATGTGTCGTCAGAACCGTTACCGTCGATAGTTCCTTCTCCGGTTATTGCGATGTCTGTTTCCTTGTAAGCATAAATCAGCGGTGAATAGTTTATGCAGTCGAGTCCTTCCCAGCGTGTTTCAACCAGAGGATAAAGGCTTCTGTCAAATTCGAAGAATAGGGTAGCACCCTTTTCGATTACAAGGTTAACGTGGCTCTTCATTCTTATGGCGCCAGTCTTCCATGTTCCTTGTGGGATTACAACACGTCCGCCACCGGCTTTTGAGCAGGCCTCTATAGCCTTGTTGATGGCTTTCTGGTTCTTTGCCGCACTGGCCTTTAGCGATGCTCCATACTTTGTTATGTCAAAAGTACGGTCGGCAAACTTAGGCATCCTGATGCTTTCTTCAATTTGTTTGTACTGCGTTTCCCATACTGATGCCGTCATGGCAAGCGGAAACAGTAGGCATAGCAATAATGTCTGTAATTGTTTCATAAAAACTAAGTTTGTAATGTATACGTAAAGTTAATATATGTTATTATTTTTTTGATTGTTGGTACAAATATAGTGAATATAATTTGAATACGAAAGCTTGTGTGTATTATTTTGTTTTATTTTTTGTAATATGCTTTGATTTACAGCACTTTGCAATATGTAATGCAGAATGCCAAAATGTAAAATATTTAACATTTTATGTAGCCTAAATGTTAAATATTAGTTTTTTAAATCAAAAAACTTGCAATTGTCATTGAAATGCCTTATATTTGCGACATCTTATTTATGATTTCGAAGTTTTAACGAAATCGTCAGAGGTTGACAGCATCCTGCGTCAACCTCTTTTTGTTTTTGCCCGTGATTGTTTGTCTGTTATGAAAAATATTGTTACTTTTGTATATCGTTAACCAACATAATATATTATGAAAAAAATCAGGTTTATGTTTGTGCTGTTGTTGACAGCATTCTTTTTTTCTGCATGCGACAAACCCTATGATGATTCGGAAGAAGGCATAGATGACGGAACGGAGATTGTCGGCGGAACGGATAAGGACACCGGTTCAGATGATGAAGATGAAGGCGATGGTGAGTATGATGATGATACAGGCATTTCTTTTGGTGATGTTGTGGATGTAGAGACGTTTATCAGTAAGCCTATAGTTGATCAGGTATGGGTGAAGGGCTACATCGTAGGTTCGGCAACAGGCGCCAATGGTAAGAAACGGTATGATTTTGATCCTCCGTTTGATCACGATACAGCATTACTCTTGGCTGACGATCCAGCAACAGCTGACCTTTCTCATGTGGTTTCAGTATGCCTCACGTCATGCTCAAAGAAAATACGTGAGGAACTCAATCTAAAGGAGCATCCAGAAAATCGCGGCAAGGTGTTGTCTGTGTTTGGTTTCCGCGAGACGTATCTTGCCATTCCCGGAATAAAGAAAATAGATGCTTACGAATTTTCGAATTAGGATATTGATGTGTCTTGTGTTTTCGGCTGTTGAAGAATTGTCAATGTCATTTTTTTTGCATCTGATCTTGGTAAATCCTTGACTGATAGGGCGATAAAATAATTGACAACGCCTCACGGCGTTGTCAATCTCGGATAAACTTATATAATTAAAACACGATAATATAACGTCTTGTCAAATGTAGCGTCAGTGTGTAATACTCACGTCAACTGCATATAGCGATATTACACAGCTATGCAGTGACACGGCATTTATTAGTCTGATATTAATTTTATAAGATTGACCATAGCCCCTTACATCGAGAGAATAGGTCTTACATCATAAGGCAGGTATTCTGACTTTGTTCCACTTTCAAGCACCTTCCCGTTTTCACAGTGGCATGTTACTTTTAAGTTATAAAGGAACTTACAGCTGCGGGACAGTCGGAGATTTTCACCCCGTTCCCTTTTTAATCGAGTCGTATCGAACCTTAATCATCCGCAAAGATACATATAGTTTGTCAAAGTTCAAAAGAAAAAACGTTATTTTTCTAAAATATTTGTGCGTGTAAACATTTCTTCTTATATTTGCACGTACAATATGATTGTTTAATATTAATTTAATTTAGATAAAGCCTATCGAAACACTGTTTACCTAAAATTAAAAAATAAGAATAAAGAAATGGAAAATATAAGTAGGTTGACTGATGAGGAGTTAGCTATTTCTTATGTAAGGGGAAACAACAGGGCTTTTGATGAGCTGTTATCAAGAAATCAGAGCAAATTGTTCTCATACATATTGTTTGTCGTCAGAGACGAGGACAAGGCCAACGACCTGTTTCAGGAAACTTTTGTGAAGGTTATAACAAAGCTGCATCAGGGCAGGTATGTTGACAGTGGAAAATTCGGAGCGTGGATTATGCGCATCGCGCATAATGTCATTATGGATTGGTATCGTGAGCAGCGTTCGCGTAATCTGATTGAGCCTACTGACGAGAACGATCTCTCTAATCTCAGCGGCAATGAAATACTGGACAGCAACGTTGAAAACCGTTATGTAAACGATCAGATAATGGTTGATGTCAAGAACATGATGAATATGTTGCCTCCCACGCAGCGTGAGGTTGTGTTCATGAGGTTTTATCAAGATTTGTCGTTTAAAGAGATTGCCGAGACTACGGGAGTCAGCATCAATACTTCATTGGGCAGAATGCGGTATGCTATCCTCAATCTGCGCCGTATGTCAAAGGAACATAATATAGCGCTTCAGCTTGACTGACCGGTCAGACTTGCGCCGTTCTTAAGATTTAGTCAATATTGAATAACTTTAATAATATAGACAAGCCGATTTAATTCGGTTTTTTATTGTATGATGTTGCGGACAATAGGTTGTCTTAATCTGTTGGCAACATAAAATGGCGCAGACTGTATTATCCGTCTGCGCCATTTTATGTTGTATATTATTTTATGCTTATTTTCTGCGTCCAACATTGCGCGTTTAGAGTTGCTTCAGGTCGTGTATGGTGGCAGCCGGATCTTTTGATTTAAATATATAGCTTCCGCTGACCAGGACATCCACGCCGGCTTCAACGAGTCTTGGGGCTGTTTGGCTCTGTACGCCTCCGTCAACTTCGATAAGTGCCTTTGAGCCGGATTCTTCTATCAGTCTTCTTAAACGCTTTACTTTGTCAATGGTGTTTTCTATGAATGCCTGACCTCCGAATCCGGGGTTTACACTCATTATTAGCACCATGTCAACGTCCTTTATGACATCTTCGAGCATGCATACAGGTGTAGACGGATTTAGCGTTACACCGGCTTTCATGCCTGCTTCATGTATTTCATGTATTGTTCTGTTAAGGTGTGTGCATGCCTCGAAGTGCACGTTCATCATCATGGCTCCCGTCTTTGCTGTCTGCTTTATGTATCTTTCAGGTGCTGTTATCATGAAATGCACGTCAAGCGGCTTTTTGCATGTTTTTGCGACAGCTTCAATTACTGGGAAGCCAAATGAAATGTTTGGCACAAACACTCCGTCCATAACATCAAGATGGAGCCAGTCAGCCTCGCTGTTGTTTATCATGTCGATGTCTTTCTGCAGATTAAGAAAATCGGCAGAAAGTAATGAAGGTGAAATTAATGTTGCCATAAATAGTAGGTTTCTAATTTAGACAATAAGCTTCGTTTTTTCCGTTAAGTTTTATAGACCTGTAGGTATAAGCTATCTGCTTGATAATGTTTAGCGTATTCTTAGACGGCTTGTTTTCTTCTTTGGTAAAATATTTCATAGGCAAATTATTTTTAATTCTATTATTGTAACGATGATAAATCGTTTTTATTACTCTTTTATATGTCTTTTTTTCTGATTTCGTCTGACAGAAGCTGTTGATGTTTAAAATATTATTGAATTACATTTAGATATTAGGGCTTTTCTGTGTGTTTTATGCTCTTTTGTTGTTGCATTGATGTTCTTGTTTTTATATATAAATGTGCTAACGTTGTAAACATAACTTGCCGTATTGTGTTAAAACTGCAACTTTTTTGATAAAAATGTGCCAAAAAGTTTGTTGCTTATAGAATAATGTTTATCTTTGCAATCGGTTAAGCTGGGGTATCCGCTTGATTTGTTGGTGAGTGTGCCTTTGTTTTATGCGGCATACGTATAAATAGATAAAATTTACTGAAAACAATATTTGCATAGTTATGGCTTAATTCACAAAAGCAGAATATAGCGGGCTATTGTACTGTGTGAAGAAGAATTATACATTTTTTGAGGCCTGCCGTTTCGGCAGGCCTTTTTTATTAAGATTAGTTTATTAGGTAAAAATTTCGTGGCGTGTATGCCTTAATAGACAGAATATTTGTATCTTTGTTACATGGCAGAATTCATCAGTAATGTATTTAAAGGAATTTGTCATAGCTAATTTATTTATGTCTGAAACGAAACTGTAGTCATGATAATAAAAGTTTGTGGATTGCGCGATCCTGAAAATATACGTGCCGTCATGGGGCTTGGCGCTGATATGATAGGCTTGGTATTTGACAGAAGAAATCCGCGTTATGTCTCTTCGATACCCTCTAATGTCGGCTTGTTGCCTGATTATGCAAGTATACAGGGGCGTGATCTGAATGAGGATGGAAAAGTGGCAAGAGTAGGAGTCTTTGGTAGCGATATGCCCCAGAACATTATAACGATGGCTTATAATTATAAGCTCGATTATGTTCAGCTGTATGGCAAAAACGACGAAATAATGATAAACAATCTCCGGTTGACTCTTAGGGATGAGATATGTCCGGGAATAAAGTTCATTAAGGCTATTGGCATTGCTGATATGGAAGATGTCGGACTGTGGCGTAAGTATAAGAATGTTGCTGACATGCTGCTCTTTTATCCTAAAAAACAGTATGGCGATGATGTTGAAGCAAAGTTTGACTGGAGCCTGCTTGACTATTATGACGGTGATATACCGTTTATTATAAGCGGCGGAATAGGACCTGATGACGTGGAGAAAGTGCTTTCGTTGACTCATCCTTGCATGGCAGGAATAGACATTAACAGCCGTTTTGAAACTTCTCCGGCCGTAAAGGATATTTCTTTGTTGAAGCCGTTTATAGAAAGTATAAGAAATGGATAGTAGCATAGCCTTGTTGCTTTTGATATTGTTTAATGTCGTCGGAGGCGGCAGTCGCTTACAGGCTGTTTTAGCTTTTGTATCAGTTTGGCTGATAAGTGTTTTTGACAGAGGAAGGTTATATATAAATAATTTGCAATGACGTTAAAAGATTTTTTAAACGAAAAGGATATATTTGCGGCAAATGCCGGCATGGAACTTGTGGAGGTGAGAGAGGGATATTCACGTGCAGTAATGACGGTTGGCAAGTCGCATCTCAATGCCGGTGGCGTTTGTCAGGGCGGTGCGCTTTTTACACTTGCCGATTTGGCTCTGGCTGCAGTAATGAACAGCCATGGACAGCTGACGCTTAGCATAGAAAGCACGATAACGTTTCTGCACAGTGCCGTAGAAGGTGATGTGCTTACGGCTGAGGCAACAGAAACGTGCAATCATCACAAAATACCTTATTGCGAGGTTAAGATATGCAATCAGGACAATAAACTTATTTGTAAGTTTACAGCCATAGCTTACAGGAAAAAGACTGACTTCAAGTTTGACGCTTTGATGTAAAGCGTCAGACTGATTGCTTTGATTATTGCTTGGCAATCAGTCTTCCGACAGGTCTGCCACCATCTTTCTGTACATGGTATACATGTGTGTGCGTGATATGTAGCCCAATAGGTGGTTCTCATTGTCAAGCACAGGCAGCATGGCAGAGTCGGTCTGGTCAAACTTTTTCATCACAATCTCCATTGTGTCGTTCACGCTTAGCGTTGCTTCTGGCTGAGACATCAGTTGCTTGACCTTGAAGTGATGATACAGCTCAGTCCTGAACACAATGTGGCGAAGCTTGGTTATGTCTATTTCGCCAAGCAGGTTGCCCGCATCGTCGAGCACAGGCAACACGTTGTTGTGGCTCTTGCTTATTGCGTGTACGAGCGAAGCCAGGTTGAGTTCGGGAGACACGGCCGTGAAACTCTTGTCAATCACGCTGTCAAGGCTCATAAGCGTAAGCACGGCCCTGTCCTTATGGTGCGTTATCAGTTTTCCCTGACGTGCCAGTCGCATGCCGTAGATGCTGTGGGGCTCGAATATTATGATGGTAAGATATGCACAGATGCTTACAATCATAAGAGGGATGAACATCTGGTAGCCGCCGGTTATTTCGGCAATGAGGAAGATACCTGTAAGCGGCGCGTGCATTACTCCTGCCATTACGGCCGACATTCCGAGCAGTGCAAAATTCTTTTCAGGCAAGTATATTCCTATTTCATAAATGTTCCATACTCTTGCAAAGAAGAAGCCTGCAAATGCTCCTATAAACAATGAAGGAGCGAATGTTCCGCCGCATCCTCCTCCGCCGTTTGTGGCAGAGGTGGCAAACACCTTGGTGAGAAGAACCATTCCGATGTATGGCAGGAGCATTTCGCTGTTGCCGTAGAACGGCGAGTTGTGCAGGATGGTCTCCCATTCGGCTTCAGTCTTTCCGTTTAGCAGGATGTTTATGCTGCCGTATCCTTCACCGTAAAGTGACGGAAACAAGAATATCAGCGGGCTTAACACCATTGCGCCGAGCAGAAGTTTTAGCATGGGGCGGTTCTTTATGCGCCCGAAAACAGACTCGCAGGCGGTCATGGTGCGTATGAAGTAAAGGCTTACAAAACCTCCGAATATACCTAGCAGAATGTTTGCCGGCACGCGTTCAACGGGCCATGCGCTGTCAAGATGGAAGAAAAACAGCGGGTCGCTGCCAGTGAATATATATGTGAAGCATGTGGCTGTTACGCTTGATATCAGTATTGGCAGCAGCGATGCCATGGTAAGGTCTATCATTAAGACCTCGAGCGTGAACACAAGTCCGGCTATCGGGGCCTTGAATATTCCGGCTATCGCTGCGGCGGCTCCGCATCCTACAAGCAGCATCAGTGTCTTGTTGTCCATGTTGAACAGCTTGCCGAGATTGCTGCCTATTGCCGAACCTGTAAGTACGATAGGAGCCTCGGCTCCTACGCTTCCGCCGAATCCGATAGTTATGGCCGACGCTATCACCGAGCTCCAGCAGTTGTGTCCTTTCAGCCTGCTGCGCTTGCTGCTTATGGCATAAAGGATGCGGGTGATACCATGGCTTATCTCGTCTTTGACTATGTAGCGGACAAAAAGTGAAGTAAGGTAAATACCTATCACCGGATATACAAGATACATCCAGTTGAATGTGTTTGCATCAAATTTAGATGTCAGCAAAAGGGCAATTTCCTCAATAATCCAGTGCAGGATGAATGCTGCTATGGCAGCAAAAAATCCTACAAGAAAGCTTAAGAACAGCGTGAATTGGCGGTCTGTTATATACTGCTTGCGCCATGATATGATACGCTCCATCAGTGTCTGTTCGCCTGAAGCCCCTTCTGCAATTCCGTTAATACGACTCACTTTGTGTCCTTTTATTTCAGATTATAAAAACTTATTTTCTTATTATGTCTATCTCTCCGTTGTTCTTTATCTTTATTATGCTCGACGGAGTGTGCGGCTTATGTTCCTGTCTGCGGCTGAAGCATACGTAGTCTACAGCGTTAAGCAGCTCTTCAGAAATGTCGCAGTAGTTTTGCGCTGCCGGCTGGCCGCTGATGTTGGCGCTTGTAGACACAATGGGCTTTTGGAATCTGTAGCACAGTTCTTTGGAGAATTCTTCGTTGGTTATGCGCATTGCTATGCTTCCGTCTTCTGCAATGAGGTTGGGCGCCAGGTTGACAGCTTCGTCAAAGATGACTGTAGTTGGCTTTGTGGCAAGCTCCATCACGTTCCATGCCACTTCGGGTGCATTGCGTACATATCGTTGAAGCCTTGCGTCTGAGTCTACCAGGCAGATGAGAGCCTTTGAGTCGTCGCGCTGTTTTATCTTATATACCTTCGCCACGGCCTCGGCATTGGTAGCGTCGCATCCTATGCCCCATACAGTGTCGGTGGGGTAGAGAATCACTCCGCCTTTTTTCATTACTTCAACTGCTTTTTTTATGTCGTCCTGTCTGTTCATTGCCTTAAATTATTTAAATGTTTTTATTGCTGTTCATCAAGTTGTTTTCAAACATTCCGGCGTGTTCGCCGGTGTTTTTACAAACTGCAAATATACATAAAAATACGATACACATAAAATATTACGTGCTTTTTTACTTTTTGTATTATATATTTATTGTGATTGGTCAATAAATGAAGTTCAGACAGCTGCAATGTCTGTTTTATTGTGTCTTTATTATATTAATTAAGGTGTTATTTTTTTGCTTGTCGTCTTTTGGATGATAGTTGTCGTCTTTTAGACTGCTGTAAGGCTGCTATGCAATACAGACGAGTGGAAGATATATTGGCAAGCCGTGAACTTTTTGTTCCGAAAGTTTGTCAAATTCTTATGTAGAAAAAGTAATGTCGTTTTTGAGGCGCGAAAATCGAAAGCAAATCGTGCGTTTTATGTTAAAGGAAGTATCAAATCTTGATGTGTGTGATTTAAATTGTAAGTAAAATATTGTGTATTGGTTTCAAATCATTAACCTATTGTTTTCAGGTCGTAACTCGGCCACTTTTGCATCGAAAGTGGCCCGTTTTCGTCACCTAAACAATAGGTTTTTCATTGCCAATCCGGCATATGATAAAGTCGGATGCTTTTATGCTGTTGTATGCATCATCCTTTTTCACTAAAATATGCAACAAGGCGGCTCAATGGTTTTGCCAAATCCATTATATGAATGCAATAAAAAAGGCCTACAGGCAAATAACCTGCAGGCCCATTGATATAATATCAAATTATGTTTTAATGTTACTTTCTGAGTTATTCCTGGATATCCCATCCAATGGCACTTGCGCCGAGCACGGCTGCTGAGGAACCGTCGAGGCCGCTTATAAGGAACTGTGCCTTGCCTCTGAATGTGTGGAACACGTGTTCATCGTAGCTCTTCTTGATCGGGTCCATAATCAGGTCGCCGGCTTTAGTGAGGCCGCCGAAGAAGACAAAGGCTTCGGGTGAAGCGAAGGCTGCAAAGTCGGCGCAGGCCTCTCCGAGCATCTCGCCTGTAAAGTCGTACACTCTTTTTGCAAGCTCGTCACCTTTTCCTGCTGCAACAGAAACGTCAAACGATGTTATGTCTTCCGGTTTCATGTCGCGCAGCAATGAAGGCTCGTTTGATGTAGACAGAAATTCGCGTGCTGTACGTGCAACGCCGGTGGCAGAGCAGTATGCTTCAAGACATCCTGTGCGTCCGCAACCGCATAATCTTCCGTTTTCACGTCTCATTATGACGTGGCCAAGTTCTCCTGCAAATCCGTCGCATCCGTAAACAAGCTGTCCGTTGATTACTATGCCTGAACCAACACCTGTGCCGAGTGTAAGCATGATGAAGTTTTTCATTCCGCGTGCCACTCCGTATGTCATTTCGCCTATGGCTGCGGCATTTGCATCGTTTGTTATGGCTACGGGAATGCCTAGTTTCTGGCTGAACATCTCTGCCAGCGGAACTACACATTCATGTCCCCATACGAGGTTAGGTGCGTATTCTATTGTGCCTTTGTAGAAGTTGGCATTGGGGGCGCCTATGCCCATTGCCTTAATTTTATCGATGCCTCCGACTTGGTCGATTATTATCTGCAGTGCGTCTATTGAAGCGTCGACGTATTCGCTCACTTGCGAGTACGATTGTGTTTTTATTGCTGTTGTTGCCTTAATGTCACCACGGCTGTCGACGATGCCGAAAACAGAGTTCGTGCCACCGAGGTCGAGGCCTATGACGTAGGGCTTTAATGCTTGTGAAATCATGATATTTTATTTTAAATAATAATTCTAGCAATGCAAAGTTATCAAATTTATTATACGTAGCAAAGTTTTGTATATAAAATTTGTTCCTTTCATAAAAAATTAGCAATTTTGCACCCGTTATGCCGTTTCAATTTCATCTTGACATACTTGACTGGATTTTCAAGGGTATACTCATAGGCATTGTAGCGTCTGCGCCTATGGGGCCTGTCGGGGTTCTTTGCATTCAGCGCACGCTGAACAAAGGGCGTTGGTATGGCCTTGTTACCGGTATCGGAGCCACAATCAGCGACTTTATCTATGCGCTGATAACGGGTTTTGGCATGAGTTTTATTGTAGACATAATCAATAATAACCAAAATCGTTTTGTCTTTCAGATACTTGGCAGCATAATGCTCATGGCGTTTGGTATATACTGCTACAGGTCTGACCCTACGAAGAAAATACATATCAGCGGCAGCAAAAAGGGCAGTCTTATTCATAACTGCGTAACGGCATTCCTTGTAACTTTTTCAAATCCGCTGATTATATTCCTGTTCATGGCAGCCTTTGCCCAGTTTGCCTTCGTAATGCCAAAGCATCCGCTACACATGTGTGTAGGCTATCTCAGCATTATATGCGGAGCCCTGTTGTGGTGGTTTGGTCTTACATGGCTTATTGACAAAGTCCGCAATAAGTTCGACAACAGCAGCATCGTTATAATCAACAAGATTATCGGCAGTGTTGTCATTATCTTCTCGTTGTTGGTGCTTATCGGCACTGTGTTCAATCTGTACACTTTCCACTATTAGTGTGCATGAGCCGTAACCGTTAATTGCCGGCGCAACAGTTTTGTGTTGAACTTTATTTTATCTAAAACATGTTTATATCACAAGAATTAAGAAAAAAGAACATAGCCGAGTATCTGCTCTATATGTGGCAGGTGGAAGACCTTATCAGGGCATATGGCTGCAGCCTCAGCGCCATACGTCATGATTATATCGACAAATTCAACTATGACGAGGAACAGAAGGAGGAGATGACCGACTGGTATGGAAACCTGGTGAGGATGATGAATCAGGAAGGATGCCGCCAGAAAGGACATTTACAGATAAACAAAATCGTAATGCAGCAGCTTGTCGAGCTTAACGCGCAGTTGCTGCAAAGCACAAAATTTCCGTTCTATACTACGGAGTATTATAAAGTTCTGCCGTTTATTGTTGAGCTGCGCAAGAGGGGAGCAGACAACGAGGAGAATGAAATTGAAACCTGCTTTAATGCCCTTTATGGCGTGATGATGCTCAGACTGCAGAAAAAAAAGATAAGTCCGGACACGGAGCATGCAATAAAAGAGATAACGACATTCATCGGGATGCTCTCGGATTATTATATCAAAGACAAGAATGAGCCCCTTGAGTTTGACTGACAGTCAGCTTAGCTTTTAACTAAAGAAACTTTTATACTATGAATATATTGATTACAGGTTGCAACGGACAGTTGGGCAACGAGATGCAGCTGCTTGAGGACAAATATCCTCAGCACCGCTTTTATAATACAGACGTAAACGAACTTGACATCACCAATCAGCTGGCTGTGGCTGACCTTATCAACCGCAATGCCATCGACGGTATTGTAAACTGTGCGGCTTACACGGCTGTTGACAAGGCTGAGTCGGATCAGAAACTTTGCACGGCACTCAACACGGAGGCTCCGGCATACCTCGCCATGGAAATAGAGAAGCGTGGCGGATGGCTGATACAGATATCTACAGATTATGTGTTTAACGGAAAGAGCTTTGTTCCTTACACCGAAACAGACACACCGTGTCCTGACAGCGTATATGGAAGCACAAAGTTGGCAGGCGAACTTGGCGTCAGCAAATTCTGTAAGCGCACGATGATAATACGAACAGCGTGGCTTTACTCAACGTTCGGAAATAACTTTGTGAAGACCATGCTGCGTCTTGGACGCGAGAAAGAGCAGCTTGGCGTGGTGTTCGATCAGATAGGCACACCTACGTATGCACGCGATTTGGCTGTTGCAATAATGGCTGTCATTGAGCAGGGCATTAAGCCGGGCGTGTATAATTTCTCTAATGAAGGCGTCTGCAGCTGGTATGACTTCACCAAAGCCATTCACCGTATAGCCGGTATCAGCACTTGCAAGGTAAGGCCACTTCACACTGCCGAGTATCCCACACCTGCGGTACGTCCGCATTACAGCGTGCTCGACAAGACGAAGATAAAGAATGAGTACGGACTGGATATCCCTTATTGGGAAGAAAGTCTTGCCGACTGCATTGAAAAGTTGCTGAATAATAACTGATACGAATTTTTTAAATAATCTGTCTGACGACAGAATTCCTGATTTTAAGTTGAGACGGCAGGCCGCACGACTTGCCATGTTGCATGTGAGCAGTTGCAGCCGGAAAATCGTCTCGTGCTTATTTTCCAATTACAAGATAAAAGTATATGAATAACGAGATTGAAAGAAGAAGAACGTTTGCCATAATTTCGCACCCTGATGCCGGTAAGACTACGCTTACGGAGAAGTTCCTGCTATTTGGAGGACAGATACAGGTGGCAGGAGCCGTAAAGAACAACAAGATACGCAAGACGGCAACTTCAGACTGGATGGATATAGAGAAGCAGCGTGGTATTTCTGTTTCTACTTCGGTTATGGAGTTTGATTATGAAGGTTATAAGGTGAACATTCTCGACACGCCCGGTCACCAGGACTTTGCCGAGGACACTTACCGCACGCTTACTGCTGTTGATTCGGCTATCATTGTTGTCGACGGAGCAAAAGGTGTTGAGGCTCAGACCAGAAAGCTGATGAATGTGTGCCGTATGCGCAACACGCCCGTTATAATATTCATCAACAAGATGGACCGTGAGGGACGTGACCCGTTCGATCTTCTTGATGAGCTTGAACAGGAACTCGAGATACATGTAAGACCCTTGTCGTGGCCGATAAACCAGGGCGCGAAGTTCAAGGGCGTATATAATATATATGAGGAGAAACTCGACCTGTTTACACCCGACAAGCAGCGCGTGACAGAGAAAGTTGAAGTTGACGTTAACAGCGAGGAACTTGAACAGCATATAGGTGAGGCTGATGCAAGCAAGCTTCGTGAAGATCTTGAGCTGGTTGAGGGTGTATATCCTGAGTTCAATGTAGATGACTACCGCAATGCAGAAGTTGCTCCTGTGTTTTTCGGTAGTGCTCTGAACAACTTCGGTGTGCAGGAACTGTTGAATTGTTTCGTTAAGATAGCCCCGAGTCCTAAGCCTGTCAAGGCTGAGGAGCGTATGGTTTCGCCTGATGAGCCTAAGTTTACAGGTTTTATCTTTAAGATTACAGCAAACATCGACCCCAACCATCGTTCTTGCATCGCTTTCTGTAAGGTCTGCAGCGGTAAGTTTGAGCGCAATCATCCTTATCTGCATGTACGTCAGGGAAAAACTCTCCGCTTTTCGTCGCCGACGCAGTTTATGGCGCAGCGCAAGAGTACTATCGACGAGGCGTATCCTGGCGATATTGTAGGCTTGCCCGACAATGGCATCTTCAAGATAGGTGATACGCTGACAGACGGAGAGATATTGCATTTCAGAGGATTGCCGTCTTTCTCTCCTGAAATGTTCAAGTATATAGAGAATGACGACCCGATGAAGAGCAAGCAGCTCAACAAAGGTGTAGATCAGCTTATGGATGAGGGCGTGGCACAGATGTTCGTTAATCAGTTTAACGGCCGAAAGATAATCGGCACGGTAGGACAGCTGCAGTTTGAGGTTATACAATACAGACTTGAAAATGAGTATAACGCAAAATGCCGTTGGGAGCCGGTTCATCTGTATAAGGCATGCTGGATAGACTCTGACGATCCTGCAGAGCTTGATGCATTCAAGAAACGCAAATATCAGTATATGGCTAAAGATAAGGACGGCCGCGATGTGTTCCTGGCTGATTCTGGTTATGTCTTGCAGATGGCACAGCAGGACTTTAAGCATATCAGATTCCATTTTACTAGTGAATTTTAATATTCAAATATAGGCGTGAAATTCCGTGAATGCATACAGACGTTTCCGGTTATTTCACGCCATTAACCTTTAAAATCTATATCATGCATTTTCCTTTCTTCCGTAGACACAAACGCTCTTCTGTTGAAAAACTTGCAGAGAAGGCAGGTGTCGTTTTTGGTGAGAACAATTCTTTTGCTTCATGTTTTTGGTCTTCTGCCGAGCCTTATCTGATAAAGATCGGTTCCAACTGTCAGATAACGGCTGACGTTAAGATTTTCACTCATGGCGGAAGTAAGGTTGCCCGTACAATTTATCCAAAGTTTGATTGTTTCGGAAAAGTTGAGATAGGCGATAATGTGTATATCGGCAACAATTCGCTCATCATGCCCGGAGTAACTATTGGCAGTGATGTGCTTATTGCTGCAGGCAGTGTTGTCTGCCATTCTGTTCCTTCTGGAGTGGTTGTCGGTGGCAATCCGGCACGTATAATATGCAGGGTGGAAGAATATATAGAGCGCAATAAACCTTATAATCTTGACACAAAGGGACTGTCGAGAAGAGAAAAAAAGAAGGTGATAATGTCGGTAGGAGAAGATATGTTTATTAAGAAGAGAATGATGAAATAATAATTTTTGTACAATTAACGTTATGAGTTACGAACATTTATATGATATTTGTCCTGCAGATGAAGGCAACGGCATGGTTGATAGTATTGAACTGCGGGCGGTATCTGTTTTGGCAAAATTTGCCGATGGTAAGATTTCTTGTGATGATTTTGGTGATGAAATGATGCGTATTGGCGAAGAGCTGAATAAACAGATGGAAGACTGTGACGGAAATATTGTTATAGACGCAAGTGTTCCTCAGTGGCTTATTATGTTTATGGGAAATAAGTTCTCAAAATGGAATATGATGAGAATGCAGATTAATGCAGCAAGACAGAATCCCAAGATTACGTCTGATCCAAGATGGAGTGAAGTTGAAAAAATGGTGAAACAAGAAAATGACGTGCTGATGCATGCTGTCAGGCATAGCCTCACCTTATGGCAAAATGATTAAACATAATCAAGGCTGACTGTCGGTATCCCCTTCGTTTTATGCACATGTGCCTTGTGCGAAATATAATGCCTACAATAGACAAAAATCCATACATATACTAACAGCATGTATGGATTTTTGTTTAATATCACGTGAGTTTGTGAATAATAAGAATTACAGCAAAAGAATTATCCCAATGTGTATTCTTCAATGTTTCTGAAACCGTTGAGGAACATGTTGGCATTCATGCGCTTCTTGCCGCTAAGCTGTATTTCATCGAGCTGGAGCCATGCATTCTTTGTGGCAACTAAGAATTTTCCGTTGAACACCATTATTGTTCCTTCTTTCTTGCCGTTGCATGGAATCATTGTCTTTGTTGACTTGAATATCTTCAATACGTTTTGCTTGCCGTTTTTATCGGTCATGTTTGTCCATGCTCCAGGATATGGCGCCATACCGCGTATGAAGTCGTAAAGACTGTTGGCTGTCTGTTCCCAATTGATAAAGCAGGTTTCTTTAAATATCTTGGGTGCATTATGCATCTCTTCTCCGGTCTTTATCATTTCCTCCTGCGGCATGGAGTCTACATGTCCGTTGCCTTCAATTATTTTGTCTATAGTCTTGATTGCAATTCCTGCCCCAAGATGCATAAGCCCATTATACACATCCTCGGCATTATAATCTTCTTTTATCTCGAATGGTTCTTGCATGATTATTCTTCCTGTATCAATGTCGTGGTCTAGGAAGAATGTCGTTACTCCGGTTTGTTTTTCACCGTTTATGACAGCCCAGTTTATAGGAGCTGCACCGCGGTATTGCGGCAGCAGGGCTGCATGCACGTTGAATGTTCCGTATTTAGGCATGTTCCATACAACCTCCGGCAACATGCGGAAGGCTACTACCACCTGAATATCAGCGTTATACTTTTTAAGTTCTTCGATAAACAGTGGGTCTTTCATTTTTACAGGCTGCAGAACAGGCAGGCCTTTTGACAACGCATATTGTTTTACGGCAGGAGCCTGGAGCGTGTCTTGGTGTCTGCCTACCGGCTTGTCCGGCTGTGTTACTACAGCTACAACATTGTAGCCGCCATCAACGAGTGCCTGAAGAGTTTCAACGGCAAACTCCGGAGTACCCATAAATATTATCCTTAAATCTTTCTTTTCCATGTCTTTTACCTTAATCTTTTGCTTGTTGTTACTAAATTTTAAATTATTTCTCCAAGTTTTATATTATAGAGGTTGTCGTTATGACATGTCTGTAAATTTTAAAGTCATGTTATTCTACGGTAACAGACTTTGCGAGATTTCGTGGCTGATCTACGTTCAGTCCTTTTTCAACAGCCACGTGATATGCTATAAGCTGAAGAGGAATGGCAGAAAGAAGTGGGGCCAGCGAGGCTAACGTAGAAGGAACTTCTATCGTTGCTTCTGCAATTTCTTTTACGGCCTCGTCGCCTTCCGTTACTATGGCAATGATGCGGCCGTTTCTTGCTTTTACTTCCTCTATGTTGCTGATGATTTTTTTGTACAGTTGATGGTGGGTCGCCACAAATACCACGGGCATGTTTTCGTCAATAAGAGCTATTGGACCATGCTTCATTTCGGCTGCAGGGTAGCCTTCTGCATGTATGTAGCTTATTTCCTTTAGTTTCAGAGCGCCTTCGAGTGCTACCGGATAATTGAATCCGCGCCCCATGTATAAGGCGTTTTCTGCATAAGTCAGTGAGCGTGCAATGTCTTTGATCTCTTCGTCTTTTGCTAAAACGCTTTTTATCTTTTCTGGTATGTTGCCAAGCTCTTCGATAGTGCTTTCATACTCTTCTTTTGAGATTGTGCCCCGTTCGTGTCCGAGAGCCAAGGCAAAAAGTGTCAGAACCGTAACCTGGCCTGTGAAAGCCTTAGTTGAGGCTACTCCAATCTCCGGACCTACGTGTATGTATATGCCTGTGTCAGATGCCCTGGCTATGCTGGATCCGACAACATTGACTATGCCGAAACACATGGCTTTGTTCTCTTTGGCGAGCTGGAATGCTGCAAGCGTGTCGGCTGTCTCACCGCTCTGTGATATGGCAATCACAACATCGTCCGGTGATATTACGGGGTTGCGGTAGCGGAATTCAGAAGCGTATTCTACTTCAACCGGAATATTGGCCCATTGCTCAATGAGCTGTTTGCCGATAAGGCCTGCGTGCCATGAAGTACCGCATGCCACGATAATGAATCTTTCGGCTTTCATCAGGCGTTCGCGGTGCATGTTTATGGTACTTAGTACAATTCGCTTTTCGTTGAGCAGCAGGCGTCCTCTCATGCAGTCGGCCATACATCTCGGCTGATCATAGATCTCTTTCAGCATGAAATGTTCAAATCCGCCTTTCTCAAGCGACTCGAGACTAATGTTCACTTCTTTAACCTCAGGCGTTATGTCTTCGTAGTTAAGATTGTTTATCTCTATTTTCTTTCCGATTTTCAGCAGTGCCACTTCGTTGTCGTTGAGATAAACCATCTGTTTGGTATATTCAACAATCGGCAGGGCATCAGATGCAATAAAGAACTCTTTATGATCGGCCCCGATGCCTATTACGAGAGGGCTGCTCTTTCTTGCAACGACAATTTTGTCGGGACAGTTCTTGTCGATAACGGCAATGGCATAAGCTCCGACAACCATTCGCAGCGCCATGATTGTGGCGTTTTCAAGGCTCTTGTCGTATTTCTTTTGCATATATTCAATGAGCTGAACCAGCACTTCTGTGTCTGTTGAACTCTTGAATGTGTATCCTTCTTTTTCGAGAAGGATTTTCAGATTGCTGTAATTCTCAATAATTCCGTTATGGACAAGGGCAAGACGTCCGCTCTGAGACACGTGTGGATGTGCGTTTATGGCTGATGGTTCGCCATGAGTAGCCCATCTTGTGTGAGCAATGCCAATTTGTCCTGAAATATCTCTTTGTGATGTCAGGGCTTCAAGATTACTTACCTTGCCTTTTTCCTTATAAACGTTCATAACTCCTTCGTTGTTTATAAGTGCAACTCCGGCAGAGTCGTATCCTCGGTATTCAAGGCGCTTAAGTCCTTGTATAAGAATGGGATAAGCATCTCTGAAACCTATATATCCAACTATTCCACACATTGTTATTCCTTGTTTGTTTTTATATAAAAGTTCACCGCATCAGATGTCAAACGGTTATATGCGGCAGGTATATATCTGCAAAGATAGTAATTTTAGTCATAAATATACATTTTGCCCTGTCATTTTATATTTTATTTTTGAGTTTTATGTATTGACTGTTACAAATGTTTGACCGGTTACTATAATATTTTGCCATATGGATAATGCGATAAAATATTTTGCCTATGGATTAAATATTCAAGCTGTTTTGGCTATTCGTGTTAATTGATTATGGCAGAGGATAAAAGTAGCTGAAGCCATTATATAAAAAGTTCCGCCCTTGTCTTCAGCCATTGGCAAGACAAGGACGGAATGCTTTGTTTTGACTTGTTTTAATCTTAAAGATTTTTTATTTTAGAGCGAGTATTATGATTATTTCAGTTCGTTAATTGCTTCGTTGAGCAGCGCTTTGAGATAATTGTCTTTGCTGCGCTTTTGCATTTCCTTTATGCTGTCCATACATGTCACCTTCTCGCTTTCGTTGAGCAGGCTGCCGTATGACTTGCATAGTTCCAATATCTTGTTTACAATTCCCGTGCAGATAGTGAGCTTGTTTGCCCCGCCTTCATCCAGAACGGCATAATATGCAACCCTTAGATTTCCGAATCTTTTCAGAAAGTCCATGTCAGTTTTTATTGCGTCATCGCTTGTGTGGATTGTTATATTTGAAAAATCTTTATTATTGTTGTACGATGACGATTGTCCTGATTTATGTGTTATAATATGTCCGTTGTCATTAATAGTAACTATATCGCCGTTGTCTTTCATGGTAATAATTGTTCTTGTGGCGGGGCGATTCACTTTCTGTGGGTCTTTTCCGTATATCTTATATATTATTCCCCATACTTTGTCTTCTTTTACTTTTTCCTTCCATACTATGGCATAAACGTATCTGTAAAGACTGTCGTTGCTGTCATGAAACAACATAACATCATAGTTATGGTCAATATGTTTTCCGAACAAAATCTCTTTGTCAAGATTGCGGCCATAGCTTACTCTCATCAGTGTTGCATCGCTTATTCCGCTTGATCTTTTTGCCAAATTATAGGCATTTGATGCGTCTTTGTTGAATGCAGAGTGTATGCTGTTTAAGGCTTTCGACTTATTTGACGGAAGCTCAAAGGTATATGAATAGCAGTAAGATTTGTCTTTTACGCCGTTTTGCTCCATTGTAACTTCTTTTTTCATGTATTCCTCATAATTCTTATTGTTCACGAAGTCATCAATGGCATTGTCTATATTCTTTTGGGCATGGGCACCAAGCGACATTATTATGCACGCTGCTGTTGTGGCAAAATATCTATATGTCTTCATAATGGTATGTTTTTTAATAATATTCGTTTTCTTCTGTTTCATAGTCAATACCTTCTTCGAGGGTGGCCATAATAAGTTCTATCTTTATATCCTGTCTGTTATACAGGTCGTATATCTCTCTTATTTTTTGTTCTTGTTCGAAACATATCTGGCGCAGCTTTTCTTCAGCCATTTGGTCGGCTACAACATTTATCGAGTCGCGCTCAGCCTTTGCGAGATATGTCTTTGGCGGCATCACTTTGTAGACCCTTCTCTTTATCCTGCTCTTTTTCTTATTTGGCTTTACGGCCTCTTTCTTCATAGAGTCGATGGCCAGAGTATCTTTGGATGATATGATATTTTCTTCTGTCGCCAGTTTGCCGGCTGCGTTTACTGTTTGTTGTTCAGGCATAATGTCCGGAGTACCAGGACGCACTATCATAACCAATGCTACTATTGCTGCGGCTGCTGCCATGAGCATAGCCACCGTTATGGCTTTACTCCTGTTTTTTGCCGTATGTTTATGTCCGTTGGATTGCAATGGCATTCCGTCGTCAAACCATCCGAACATATCTTTGTATGGCTTCCATTCGTCTTCCACTTCATGTGTGTGGAGATATTCAGCTATGCGGTTTTCTTCGTCAACCGTAGTCTGTCCGTCCATGAATCGCTTTATGAGTTGTTCTATTTCTTTATTCATAGTGTTATATTCCAGCCCTTTTTTGAAATTCTTTCAGTATTTTCATTCTAGCCCTTGATAGTAGAGTTGCCACCGAGGTTTTTTCCATGCCGAGCAGCTTGGCTATTTCCTCGTTGCTTTTATGTTCAACCTGCCTCAGCTTTAGTATCTGATATTCCTTCGGAGGAAGTTCGGCCACCCGTTTCATCAGCCAGTTGTGGTCTTCTTTTATTTCAACACAGACGTCCGGGGCCGGAGCCTTGCTGTCGGCTATGTTGCTGTGGCTGTCCAGTGGCTGCTGAGGCCTTTTGCGGTGTACGTCTATTGCCTTGTTGCGTGCAATGCATACTGCCAGTTTCTCGGCGTCAGACTTGCTGCTTATGTCGTTGCGCAATGTCCAGAGCTTTAGCATCACGTCTTGAGCAATGTCTTCGGCTTCATCCTTGCTCATAGAGAGGGCAAGGGCTGTAGCCACAGCTTTTGCTCTTGTTGATTTTGCTATTTGTTCGAACTCTGTCTGCTCCATATATTTTCCTTGTTTAGTGTTATAACGTTTTGCCTGCCAGATTATAAACTGACGTTAACATTTATTATGAAAGCAGCGGCTCGCGCTAATAAAAATCATTTCGCCTTTTAGAGTATTTTCTGTTTATGACTGATATTTCCTTTTATAATAAGGGCGGCTTGTATGTGCCGTTATGTCAGGACGATGTAATTTTTTTACCTATATATATTGTAGTCAAATGTCTTTTGACTGTTGCTAAGATTTCGCATATTGTATATCATTTTGCCTTGGCGGGAAATAACGTTTGTTTTAGATACGCCGTTTTATGAATATTGTGTAATTTTGCACCTTGAAATCATCGATGCAGCAATCTTGATTGATGTCTGCATCTTATTTTCGGTATGAATAATGTTACAGGTTAGAGTTTTTAAGGTAATTTATGGGTAAGGCAAATCTAAATAATACGGCATACGAAGAGCGTTTGGGTACAGACAGGATGTTGCCTCTTGTGCTGCGCATGGCTATGCCGTCGGTGGCAGCTCAGATTGTGAATCTTTTGTATAATCTGGTCGACAGGATATATATCGGTCACATTCCGGGCATCGGCACGGACGCGCTGGCTGGTATCGGTGTTACAGGGGCCATAATAATACTTATTTCTGCGTTTTCGGCAATAGTCAGTGGCGGCGGTGCTCCGTTGGCTGCCATAGCCCTCGGTCAGGGCGACAGAAAGAGGGCAGGGCAGACCCTGGGTAACGGTTTTGTCCTGTTGCTTATTTTTACGCTTCTGACCACTACTCTTACATATCTCTTCATGGAGCCGTTGCTGATGTTTACCGGCGCGTCTGAGAATACTGTAGGTTACGCAAAAGATTATCTTTCAATTTATCTTTTAGGTACACTGTTTGTTGAAACGTCGGTAGGACTTAACACGTTTATAAACACTCAGGGACGTCCGGCGATAGCGATGTATTCGGTGCTGATAGGCGCCGTTCTTAACATAATACTCGACCCTATTTTTATCTTTGTGATGGGCATGGGCGTCAGGGGCGCGGCCTTGGCTACTGTTATATCGCAGGCATGCAGCGCGTTGTGGATAGTAAGTTTTCTAACGTCAAAGCGTGCTTCACTCAGATTGGAGTTCAGGTATATGCGCCCTGACAGAAACGTGATTTCTCACATTCTGGCTTTGGGCGTGTCGCCGTTCATTATGGCAAGTACGGAGAGCCTCGTTGGTTTTGTTCTTAACAGCAGCCTTGAAAAGTTCGGCGACATTAATGTCAGCGCTTTGGCCATAATGCAGAGTGCCATGCTTGTAGTTAGCGTTCCCCTTGCAGGCTTTGCGCAGGGCTTTGTGCCTATTGTCAGCTACAACTATGGCCACGGAGACAGAAACCGCGTAAAGGAATGCTTCAAGATTGTGCTGGCAATAATGTTTACGTTTAATTTCGTACTAGTGCTGTTCATGGTTCTGTTTCCGTCTTTGGTTGCAGCAGCCTTTACAACCGACGAAGCTCTTATCAGTACGGTATGCCGGGCCATGCCCGTATTCTTGTGCGGTATGACCATTTTTGGACTGCAGCGCACGTGCCAGAATATGTTTGTAGCCCTGGGACAGGCTAAGGTTTCTGTCTTTATCGCCTTGCTCCGCAAAGTTATATTGCTCATACCTTTGGCTTTGCTGTTGCCTAAGTATATGGGCGTGATGGGCGTTTATGCAGCCGAAGGAATATCTGATGCAACTGCAGCAATACTGTGTACGCTGATTTTTGCATATCAGTTTCCACGTATATTGCGCCGCATGTAGCACGTGCTGTTAATCGTTTTTCAAATATTTGGTTTTGTTTCAGCTTTGCATTACCTTTGCAGAATAGAATATTATAAATTATGCTGTTAAGTCGTGAAACTTTTTTTGAGATAATACGTTTTGGCATCGTAGGCGTTATTGCCACGGCCCTGCATTATGGCATATATTGGCTTTTGCAAAGTGTAATCGACGTAAATGTTGCTTATACCATAGGATATTTTCTGAGTTTTGTGGTAAACTATCTGTTGTCGGCAAAGTTTACGTTCCGTAAGAAGAAGTCAGTTAAAAATGGTTTTGGTTTTGGCGGAGCTCATCTTTTCAACTATTTCCTGCAGATCGGACTGCTTAATCTATTCCTTTGGCTTGGTGTGAGCAAGGAGCTTGCGCCTGTGCCTGTTTATTGTATTGCAATACCGACAAACTTTTTGATTGTCCGTTTTGTATTCAGGAAAATAGGTTGATTTTTTGCTTGCTGGAATGAATATGATTTACAACTTAATTTTAAGGGTGTTTGGTAAAAGATAATTCAACGCATATTACGACATAGGCAAAATATAGTCTGCATTGTATTTTGGACAGCTAGTTCTGTTTAGCTGCCATTATGGCCCTTTTATAAGCAGTGTTAATTTTGAATGCAAAAAATCGAAAGCAAAATGTCTGCTTGAAATTGTAAATCGTTGGTATGGCAGAAGTGATTTGTGAAATGTATAACCAAAACGACGTCTATTGGTTTTAAATCATTAACCTATTGTTTTTGAGTCGTAACTGGGCCACTTTTGCATCAAAAGTGGCCCAGTTTTTCATTGAAAACAAATGGTTTTTTACGGATAATCCGATGTGTTATTACATCGAATTAAATAATTTCGGGATAGGGAGCTAAAAAAAGCATCACGCTTTTTGCGCAATGCTTTTATTTATATCTTTTGATTAGAATTGCCACCAATGTTTTTTCTTTGGTCTTTCATCATATGAAACATGGCCCTGACGTTCCATTATGATGTCTTTATATGTCTTGTTTTCTTTTATCATTCTGTATATTGTTCCCCAATCAGGCAGGCCTCCTATATTGCGGTCGTCAATAAACATGTCAGCTTTAAGCTTGCGTGAGTAGTGGTTGTTGTTTGACGTGCCTTGTTCTTCAGGATAATCTTTATTAACAGCATAAAATTCCACTCCGCGGTCCTTGCACCATTGTACGGCCTCGTCGAGCAGTTCGCCTTCGCGTACAGACCATAATATGAGCTTGTGATGATCAGCAATCAACATTTTAAGAGTATCTGTCGCAAACGGAATCTCCTGGCCAATTTCAGGATATCTGTGTTCAACAATTGTGCCGTCAAAGTCTACTGCAATAGTCATAATTCTATTTCAAAAAATAATGCTAAATATGAATAACTTTATAAGTAATTGAATATAAATGTTTAAAAGTATACGGAAACTTTCTGACGAGAAAGCCGCCGTATACTTTTAGTCAGTTGTTATCTTTTTACAGATGTGTCGTTTTTGTTGCCGTAATGGCTGTTAGAATAATCACCATAGTTGCCGTATGAGCCATACGACTTACCCTTGCCGTAATGTCCGTATTTGCCATACTTGCCGTATTTGCCATATCCATAATAATAGCCATACTTCTTGTCTGAAAGGTCTATGCCGTTGATAGCGATGCACAGATTTGGCAACTTGTTCTCTGCAGCCAGTTCGTTTATCATGCCGAAGCTGGCTTTCGGAGTGTAGTCTGCACGGCACATGTAGATACAGATGTCGGCATGCTTGCCAATCTGCAGCGTATCTGTTACCAGTCCGACCGGAGCCGTGTCTACCAATACATAGTCGTAGTTCTCTCTGAGCAAGTTGAGCACCTGTTCAAGTGCTGGGCGAGAAACAAGCTCTGCCGGGTTGGGAGGAATAGGACCTGCCATCAGAAGATCGAGGTTATTGTTAATCTCTGAAGGTACGATTTGTTTTTTAACGTCGCTCCATTCCGGATTCGTCATTGTAAGCAATGGCGTGATACCGTTATTGTGATTGTTTATCTTAAACAATTCTGCCAATCTTGGCTTACGGATATCAAGACCAATGAGGATTACTTTCTTGCCGAGAAGTGCAAAGCTTACGGCCAGGTTGGCTGCTGTAAATGTCTTTCCTTCGCCGGATGTTGAAGACGTAAACATTATTACGTTTTGCTTTTCTTTCAGCATAAACTGAATATTCGTACGCATAGAGCGGAATATTTCCTCCATCTGGTTGTTCTGGTTCTCGTGTACGACAATGTCAGCCCTTGTCTTTGCTGTTTCGCTTGCTACAACAATGTCTGCAATGATTGGCAGCTTGGTAAGGCTTGCAACATCTTCATGGCCTTCAATTCTGTATCTGAAGAAATTAATTACGTATAAAATCAGAGACGGAATGGCTATACCCATTATGAGGGCTATAAGCATTATTATGCTGCCCTTCGGGCTAACCTTGCCGGCGTACTGCGGCATTTCGATAAGTTTTCCTTTGTCTGCTGTTGCTGCTAATGAGATAGAGTTCTCTTCGCGTTTCTGCAATAGCATAAGGTAGAGTCCTGATTTTACTTCCTGCTGTCTTCCGATCTGAGTCAGTATACGCTCCTGTTCAGGGGCTTTGGTTACTTCACCGCTGTATTGGCCCAGCTGCATCTGTATGGCATCACGTTGTATTGTGAGGCTCTTCTTTGCCTGCTGCAGTGCCTGATGTATGCTTGCCTGCATGTCATCGAGTTGTGATGTCAGCTCTATTACCACCGGGCTGTTTTCTGAAGCCGTGCGAAGCAGTCTGTTGCGTTCGAGGGCTATCTTGTTGTATTCATTGATAAGCGATGTTGACGCTTCGTCTTGAAGTCCTACATTTGACGGCAAAACCTGATGCCTGTTACCTGGACGGTTGGCAAAGTTGATAAGGCTGGTTATCAGAGATATCTGAGTGTTTGCCTCATTGAGCTTCTGCTCGTATACAGAAGTGTTTGTCGATGTCGTGGTGGCATCCAGTTTTAGCTCCATCAGCCTGTTGCGCTTCTTGTAATTCTCAAGTTCACCATCTGTCGAACTGAGTTCGGCATTGATTTTGGCCAAACGTTCGTTGATGAACTCTTCTGTACGTACGGCTATCTCGTTCTTGTCTTCGTTGGCTTGTCTGTTATAGCAAACCACAAGCTGGCGCAGATAATCCATACTGCGGCTTATGTCCTGATCCTGAAGCTGCAGGCTCAATACAGAAGACGTCTTTGATGTCTGTTCAACGGATAAGCTCTTGACATATTTATATGCAGCAATACGGGGTGAATTTAATATAGCAATTTCTGATTCTCCGTCTTCAAGCTTATAACGCCCGTTTGCAGTCAATGTGATAATTCCGACTTTTGTACGTATTACGGCAGGTATGCCATCTATTGTCTTTTCTATTTCGTAAGGACCGTCAAAAGCAACCTCGTTTTCAGGGATATAATATGTACCTTTGACAATGTAGCCATTGTCTTTTCTTGTAATTTTTAGTTTGACCGGAGCATTCAATTTATCCATGTGGGCAAAATCCATGTCAACATTTATTGGCTGCTCTTTGTATATAAGCTGGTCTTTTACATGCCCCTTTAGATAATAATTGACGTATAATTTTAAGTCGCGGACAGCTTGTTCGGCAACAGTGGTTGATGTCAGGATTTCCTGCTCATTCTCTATACCATAGTTGTTGCTTATAATACCAAGGTTAGACATACTCTCCAGTGCCTGAAGGCCTCCTCGTCCAGAGCGTCGGCTGTTGTCGTCGTCCTTAATCAGCAACTTAGCTATTGTGTTGTATACCGGTGTAGTGTAGCGCAGGTAAAGAAAACCAATGCCAACACATATCAGTATAGATAAAATAAACCATTTCCAATTAAGTATAAACGCCTTGTAAATGGTTTGGAAGTTGAAGGATGATTGCTCTTCTGCAACTTCCAGAACTTCTTGATTGTTTTTTAATTCGTTCATTTATTTTTATCCTAGTTTATTTGTTTGTTATCCTATTAAACTTATTAGGTATTTTCCGTATTCGTTTTTCAACATGGGTTGAGCAACTTCTTTAAGTTTCTCAGAGTCAATCCAACCTTGTTTGAATGCAATCTCTTCAAGACATGCAATTTTCAGACCTTGACGTTTCTCTATAACCTCAATAAACGTAGAAGCCTCGCTCAGGCTGTCGTGTGTGCCTGTATCGAGCCATGCAAACCCTCTTTGAAGTGTTTGAACTTTCAGAGTCTGGCGTCTGAGGTATTCTTGGTTGACAGATGTTATTTCCAGTTCGCCTCGTTTGCTTGGCTTGATGTTCTTTGCAATCTCAACAACGCTGTTTGGGTAGAAATATAAGCCGACAACGGCATAATTGCTCTTAGGATTTTCAGGCTTTTCCTCTATGCTTAGACAATTGCCGTTCTTGTCAAATTCAGCCACTCCGTAACGTTCCGGATCGTTGACATAGTATCCGAATACAGTTGCGTTTCCGTTCTTCTCTGCCTCTTCGACACTTGCGTGCAACATCGCAGAAAATCCTGCTCCGTGAAAAATGTTGTCGCCTAATACAAGGCATACGCTGTCGTCGCCGATAAATTCCTCGCCGATGATAAATGCCTGTGCAAGTCCATCAGGCGAAGGCTGTTCGGCGTATTCGAAATGTACGCCATAGTCGGAGCCGTCTCCTAGCAGTCTTTTGAATCCAGGCAGGTCGTGTGGTGTTGATATTATCAGAATGTCTTTTATGCCAGAAAGCATAAGTACTGAAATGGGATAATATATCATCGGCTTGTCAAAAATTGGTATCAATTGCTTGCTGATACCTTTAGTGATTGGATATAAACGTGTGCCAGAACCACCGGCCAATACAATACCTTTCATCTTGTTTTGCTGTTAAATTAAATGATACTTAACCTGTTGAATGCCTGTTTTGTCAGGTCTTTGTGATGTTGTTTAAAAAATTATACATCAATTGCAATAATCGCATATGCTTTGCAAAGGTATAATAAAAGTTGATAATAATCAAATTTTATTTTGATTTTTGATGTATTTGATGTAATTTTGCATTTATATTTTAATTGCCGTGATATTGTTCATGGCTCGTTAGTTTAAATTATATTGATTAAAGACATGGGATTTTTAAGTAAATTATTTGGAAAAAGCAATAAAGAAGAACATAAGACTGGAGGCATGGAAGATTATATGACACTTGTGCGTGTCTATCTTCAGGCTGCAATCGCTGAAAATGCCGGCATAACTAATCTGGCGATGCTTCCTGACCTGAGAATGTTCAAAACCACTCTTCACGTTCCGACATTGAACAACAAACTTGGAGTGGGGGAGAAAAAGCATTGTAAAAAGATGCTTAAGGACTTGTATAATACAGAAGATGACTTCTTCAAGGAAGTTGACCAAAGCATCCGTAAGAATTGCCGTAAGATACAGGACGTGCAGACATATCTTATCCAGTTCCAGAATTTTACTCAAGATCTCATGATGCTTATGGGTAATCTGATGAAGTTTAAGCTTCGTATGCCTTCGTTCATGAAAAAGGCTATATATGGAATGACCGAAAAGACCGTAGCTGACATTTTCCATAAGAACGATTTTAAGGATATGGGCGTTATGAAGACGGTGGTAGCCATCCGTAATTACGATAAGCGGTTGGGCTTCAGCGAAAAATGGATAACCGATTTTGTGTTCCAGGTCGTAATGCTGGCTAAGAAGGAACCGCGTCCCGCTGATGATGACAACTTGAAAAATAATTCGAAATAGTAAGTCTGCTTATATGCCGTAATGAGTTTGCCTCCGCAGTCTCGTTATGGCATAATTTGTTGATTTATGTAAAATCGGATGAATAAATTTTGCAAGTTGATAAATTTGTGCTAAATTTGTAGGCAAAACTTTTTGTGATGGCTGACAATGATAAAATAATGACGCTGTTTACCACACGTGTAAGGCAGTTGATTCTTCAGTACAACCAATTGAAGAAAGAAAACGAGGAGCTTTATGCGATGCTTGATGCACAGGAGGAGGAAATGAAGCGTCTGAAATCAACTTTGGAACAGGCACAGAAAGACTACGATAGCCTCAAGATGGCCAAAATGATGGAGATATCTGACGGCGACATTGAGTCGGCAAAGCGCAGGCTGTCAGGCCTTATACGTGAGGTTAATAAATGTATCACGCTGCTTAGTGAGGAATAGTGACGTAGTGATGGCTGAAGGAAAAGATAAATTAAATATAAGACTGCACGTTTATGATACAGAGATACCGGTTTATAATATAATACCGGAAGAAGAGCCTTTTTATCGTAATGCGGCCAAGCTTATAACAGAAACGGTAAATACATATTCAGAACGCTTTAGGTCAACTAAAAGCGAGAAAGAAATTTTGTATATGGCGATGATTAATATCGCACTGAATCTGGAGTTTGAAAAAACTAACAACGACACAGCACCCTATGACGATATTCTCACAAAGATAACCAATGTGATTGAAGATGCTCTTGGCGTGTCTGATACAGGCATGCGTGCAGCTACGGATAAAAAATAAAAGTGAGAATATTAACATTATTAAAATAAACAAATGATATTAAATATTATTATTGCCGTCGTAGCACTTGTTTTGGGTGGACTATGCGGATATTTTATATTCAGGTATGTTCTTACCGGGAAATATAATGAAATGATTTCTGCAGCTCAAAAAGAAGCTGAAGTGTTGAAGGAAAAGAAGAAGCTCGAGGTTAAGGAGATTTTTCTTAATAAAAAGTCTGAACTCGAAAAGGAGGTGCAGAGTCGTAACCAGAAAATTCAGCAGAGCGAGAACCGCCTGAAGCAGAGAGAGCTCTCTTTGAATCAGCGCCAGGAAGAACTGGGCCGCAGAAAGCAGGACGTAGATCAGCAGCAGCAGCGTGTTGATAATGAAAAGAAACTTTTGCAGATTAAGCAGGAGGAACTCGATAAGATGCAGCTTCAGGAGCGTGCAAAGCTTGAGGAACTTTCCGGTCTCAGCGCAGAAGAGGCAAAGAACCGTCTTGTTGAGAGTCTGAAAGACGAAGCCCGTACAGATGCAGCAAGCTATATCAACGAGATTATGGACGAGGCTAAGCTTAACGCCAATGCTCAGGCTAAGAAAATCGTTATACAGACAATACAGCGCGTTGCCACTGAAACCGCGATAGAAAACTCTGTCAGCGTGTTCCATATCGACAACGATGAAGTGAAAGGACGTATCATCGGCCGTGAAGGACGCAACATCAGAGCTCTTGAAGCAGCAACAGGTGTCGAGATTGTTGTCGACGACACTCCTGAGGCTATTGTCATTTCTGCTTTCGATCCTGTCCGCCGTGAGGTTTGCCGTCTGGCTCTTCATCAGCTTGTTACTGACGGACGTATCCACCCGGCACGTATCGAGGAAGTTGTTGCTAAGGTTAAGAAGCAGCTTGACAACGAGATTATCGAGACAGGTAAGCGTACTGCCATCGACCTTGGTATACATGGTCTGCATCCTGAACTTATACGTATCATCGGTAAGATGAAGTATCGTTCAAGCTATGGTCAGAACCTCTTGCAGCATGCCCGTGAGACAGCCAACCTCTGTGCTGTAATGGCTTCTGAGCTTGGTCTTAATCCTAAGAAGGCTAAACGTGCCGGATTGTTGCACGATATAGGTAAGGTGCCTGACGAGGAGAGCGAACTGCCGCATGCTCTTTATGGTGCAAAGATTGCTGAAAAATATAAGGAGAAGCCGGATATCGTTAATGCCATTGGCGCTCACCACGATGAAATAGAGATGAACACACTGCTCGCTCCAATCGTTCAGGTCTGCGATGCTATCAGTGGAGCCCGTCCTGGCGCACGCCGCGAAATTGTAGAGGCTTACATCAAGCGTCTTAATGATCTTGAGGCTATTGCTATGAGTTATCCAGGCGTTACAAAGACATACGCCATTCAGGCTGGCCGCGAGTTGCGCGTAATTGTCGGTGCGGATAAGATGGACGATAAGGAAACAGAGAATCTGTCTGGCGAGATAGCAACTAAGATTCAGAACGAGATGACTTATCCGGGACAGGTTAAGATCACTGTTATCCGTGAAACAAGAAGCGTGGCATATGCTAAGTAAAATCAGAAAATACATACTTCTATATAAAAAGCGTGAACATTTCTCTGTTCACGCTTTTTTATTTTATGTTTACACCGCCTATACATAATTATATATGTCGGTTGTATTTTATGTTAAATGATGAAAGACCATGATGCATTTTGTGCTGTTGGCATCCATATGTCAGTTTTGTCTTTCCAGGGATCTGTCGAAGCCGTATTCTGCTCCATAGTGGCTGCATATCATGCGCAGGCATGCTATGCAGTAATGCATCGCGTCGTGCTGAAGGTAGAGTTTAAAGTTTCTCATTTATTTTATAATACCCGAAAATCAAACTAATATTTACGGTCCATCAAGTTGAGGTCATCCTAAATGTCTTTCATGATGTCCTTGTCCAGATCTATTTTCTTCAGGTTCTTTCTTGCTTAAAATTGACATTTCATATAATTCTTTCTAAAAGGGATATCAGTGAATCTGTATAGGCAATGGCGTTAAAAAATAGAACTACCAAGAATCTTTTCATAATTTATGAATTTATATAGCATTTAATATTCTGATTTTTATTGATTATTGCCTTGTTCTGTCTATCACATCGTTGTTATTTCTTGATGAACTTACTGTTATGTCTTGATTAAACAAACTGAGCGATGCTGACAATGTGATACCTCTCATGTCATTAGTGCCGTAGGTTCCGTGTTGGGTGTTGATGTATCTGATATCAATATTGTTATAATTTGCACGGTGCAAGATATCTGATACACTGAGTGTGAGTGTTAATTTGTCTTTTATCATGTTCATCTGTACACCTGCGCTCCAGTTGTTTGCGGGACGCTGGGATATATTTGTGTCTTCAAGATAACTTTGGAATGTGAATGTTGTGTATGCCGTAATTTTGCTGTTCAGAAAATAATACAAATTCATGTTTCCTGAATAAAACGGACGGTGTATTTTTATTGTTTTATTGAGGAATATGTATTTATATTTCGGAAAGTTTATGTAAAGGTTTCCACTGAAGTATAGTTTACCTGAAAACATTCTTCTGTTGTATCCAAGCATTGTGTAAAATGATTCAGAACGTTCAACGTTTATCGGTGTCTCGCATACTATATCTGTGGACGGATCCTGATTGTATACAACGCTTTTTATAAGGTTGCGTGTGTGGGTATATCCGGCAGTCACGTATAATCCTTTCCATCCTGCGTAAATTGAGATATTGTCGTTCACGCTGGGTTGCAGATTTCTGTTACCTGCTGAATACGACAAAGAGTCCTGATAAACAGGATAAGGGTTAAGGCCGGTGTATTTCTGCCTATTTACGCTTCGTCTGTAATTAAGCTGGAAAGTCCAGTTTTTCCAAGGGAAGACGGTTAATGTACCCGATGGCAGGAAGAAAGAAGTATGTCGGGAGTTGCTGATTGTTTCCGACAGAGTGTTTATCCAAACCTTTGTATCAGAATATTCGTAGCGCCCACCCAATGATAAGTGAACTTTTTTCCATTTTTTCCCGAGGCTTAAATATGCGGCTGTAACATTGTCTTCCGTCTTCTGTCCGTTTGAGCCCAATGTCTCAGGCTGCCATTTGCTGTCAGACAGATAGCCGTATCTGTCATTTACATTATAATAACGTGCCCCTGCTTCCGAACTGATATTGAAAGGCAGATTAAATGAATAAGTGGCATTAAGTGTCATTATTTTATATTTGTTCGTAGTTTTCGTGAAGTTATTGTTCCCGTTATCATTATTTTTGTTTTTTTCTGCAATATCTGTTCGCGAATTGTTGCTTATTATAGAATAGTCTCCGCCCAGTGACAGGAGTGATTTTCCTATTTTGCTTTTGTAATATAGAGTTACATTATGTAGGTTACGATTGTCTATTGTTTGTCTTCTGATATTCTTGTCGTTGTATTTTTCTGTATCAGAATATTTCATATCAGCATTACTTATGTCGTTTTCTTTTTCATGCTGGAAGTAATAAGCCAGACTTATTGTGTTGTTTTTGTTGATGTCGAAATTATTATTCCACGTTATGTCGTGATTGTGAGAACCCATGAATAATTCGTTGGCTTCATCGCTTCGGAATGTACGGTCGGGATGAAAAATCTCTGTATAATATGTTTCTTTGTTGAGAGACATCCAAGCTCCGTAATCATATCCTATAGATGAATTCCATATACCATATTTCATGCGAAGCTCAAATGATGGATTTTCTGAGAATTTCCGTCTTACAGTGGTCGTATTATAGACGTCAAGTGCAATGAAGTCTTTTAGTGGTTTTATTGTTATTATGTTTATCACAGCGTTGGTTCCTGCCGGATATTTGGCTGAAGGTTCTCTTTCAATTTCTATCTTTGCAATGTCTGATGTTTTCAGTGTTGTGAATATGTTTTGATTGGTTACTTCTTTTCCGTCAACATAGTATATTGGCTTTCCTTTTCCAGCCACGTCAAAGTTGTTGTTCCCTTTTGCTATTATCCCGGGTGTGACACTCAGCATATTTCCAAGGTTTACCATCTTGCTTAGAAAAGTTCCTTTAACGGTTACAGTCTGTCTGCTTCCTTCTGTTTTTACTATAGGTCTGTAAGCTTTCACTTCAATAGAACTCAGTCTGAAATCTTTACTTATGCTGTCTTGTTGCGCATAAATATCAGTGGTGGTATGAATATACAGTGCTAATATTAATAAAAAAGTCTTCATATGTTTGTTCTTTTAGATTCGACTTAAATTTAACGTTGGAATTTAATTATAATTTACTATTTCTCTTTTTTGTTCCCATAAATTAAAGGTAACATCTCTTCAATATGTTTTTATAAATGGAGCAATAGCTTCTGTGCCACTGGATATATAATGTATTGCCACAAGAGCTTATTGACGAAGTGTCGACAGATTGCGCCAATGTGTGTGCTGTAAATGCCATAACGGCAAACATTATTAATAGTATTTTTTTCATAATATTTTGGTTTTAATTTCAATCTCTGTTCACGCTTTTTTATTTTATGTTTACACCATCTATACATAATATTATATATGTCGGTTGTATTTTATGTTAAATGATGAAGGACAATGATGCATTTTGGACCGTTGGCATCCATATGTCAGTTTGGTCATTCCAGGGATCTGTCGAAACTGTTGTCTGCTCCATAGTGGCTGCATATCATGTGCAGGCATGCTATGCAGTAATGCATCGCGTCGTGCTGAAGGTATATCTTAAAGTTTTTCATCGTTTTATATTTTGTTAAAGCAAATACTCGTCAGAATCTGTTAAGTTCAGAACTGCCGGTTCCCTTACCTTTATATTTCTTTTTGTTTTTACTGTTGAACGAGTAGGTTACAGACAGTTGTATCAGTTGCGAAGCACCTTTACGGTATTCGGTTACGTCAACTCCGTTTGTGCGTGTGAGATGCTTTTGCCTCTGTGTGCCGAAGATGTCGCTTGCCAAAAGAGAGAACGACCAGTTGCCTACGCTTTTCAACAAATAAACATACACCGAGGCGTTGTCGTACATGTAATAAGTGTTGTTATTGCCTTTGCTCGACCACCATCCCGTAAGGTATGCATATATCCCCCAAGGCAGGTCGAAACGGTTCTGAAGGCTTATGCTTCCAATGGGCTTGTTGTAGCTCTCTTCGGGCGAGCCGTATTTTAAGTCACAGATGGCGAGCTGGCCCTGTATCATCGGATGCCAGAAGCCGATATCCATGCTGTGCGACAGCACTATGTTTAGTTTGTTGAAGTCAGGCAGGTTTATCGGCTTGCGTATGTTGAGGTTATAGTCAGGCATGTGCATGTAGACATACTCTATCTGTCTTTTCATTCTTATATATGTTACGTTAAGCATGGTCTGTTTCCATGCCATGCTCAGGTTTATATTGTGTGGCGTCGATGAGCTCAGCAGCGGGTTGCCTGTCTCCCATGACGTGTGCGACACGTATGTTGAATTGTTGTTTAGCATGGAATAGCTCGGCCTGTATAAGTTGGTGTTGTACGAAAGTCCTATTCTCATGTCTTTTACGGCATAGCTGATCATGAATCTCGGCAGCCAGTCGGTGTACGACTTTGACTGACCGTCTATTCGTTCTCCGTTTTTATAGTAAGTGAAGTCTGTCGCTTCAGCCCTCATTCCGGCTGTCAGCGTCAGGTTGTTAAGCGGTCTGTATGTTGCGTTGACGTATCCGGCTGCAAGATTCTGTTTAATAAAGTCGTTTGCCTGTGAGCCTGTGCCGTCAATGATGCTGCCAAAATCAGTTCTGTCTGATGTGTACGAATATTCGCCTCCCACGTCAAAGGACAGTTTACCGAAAGCCATGTTTAAGTTTGCCTTTGTGGCAATCAGATGATACGATGCCCTGTTTGAGGTGTTCACAATGCTGTATATCCCTTTACTGTCTTCGGTGGTGTTCTGGTTGTTTCTGCTTTCTCCGTACAGGTAGTCGGCGTCAGCCGTAATCTCAAAGTTCTTTTTTGCCCCGAACTTAATCGTGGCGTATCCGTTAAGATAATGCTGCATGCTCTGCGATAACGATTCGTTTGCCGAAGCAATGCTGCTTTCCTGTCCGTCAGCGTTGGTCTTTATGTTGCTGTCCGTGTTGTATTTGCTTGACGGTGTTCGCGAAAATTCGTATCTTACTCCTGCCGAATTGCTTTCTCCGAAGTCAAAGCTGCTTCCTGCCTGCAGGTTCATTGATTTGCTGCGGCTGTTATATTTGCCTTCTGTTAATGTATAATTTTGGTTGTTGTTGAATTTCTCGTCATATGTTCTGTCCTGTTTGAATCCGCTGTCGGCAACAGAGCCTCCGACAAAGAATCCTAATCCGTTCTTCAAGACATACGAAAAGTCGGCGTTTACGTTTCCCGATGCAACTTCAGACATTGTTCCGGAGCCTGTTATAACTCCTGCCAGGCCATTGTCGCATTTCTTGGTGTGTATTATTATCACCGACGTTACGCTTGAGCCGTATTTAACGCTCGGGTCTGTAATGATGTCTACGCTCTTTATGTTTTCCGGCGACAGCTGGCTCAGTTCGCCGCTGTTCCTTACGCGTCTGTTGTTTATGTATATTTCAGGCGTTCCCTTGCCGAGTACTGCTATTCCGCCGCTTGTTGCGTCAATCATTGGCATCATTCTTATGGCATCATTGACCGACGGCAGTTTGGCGAGCGGGTTGCCTTCCATATCAACTGTAAGTCCTGAAGCGTTGTGCTTTATGAATTTTCTCACTCCCGTTACTGTTATGCCTTCAAGAGCCTTAGCCTGAGGCTGCATGCGTATTGCTCCGTTTAGCGGAATGTCGGCATAGGCGGTTTCATAACCCAGCGATGTTACCCTTACGGCCAGAGTCTTGCAGTGTGTTGTGTCGTTTACAACGAATTTGCCTTCTTCGTCTGTAAGCCCTCCTGATATCAGACTCGAGTCGGCAGTGTTTATCAGTGCCACGCTGGCATATTCCATTGGCATGTCTTGTTCGTTCACCACCTTGCCGCTTATCTGCTGGGCATTGGCCTTTGTAAGTGCAAGGAGCATGATGATTAGTATTGTAAGTTTATTCATATTTATAATTTTATTGTTCTTTCTGTCAATATTTTTACATACTGTTTCCTATGTCGTATTTTTGAAGGATATGGGCTGCATATTATCTCGTCTGTTGTCGGTACGCATACGGCGACTCAAGCCAGACCGCCTGTCGGCAGATACAAAGGTTGTGCTTTTATGGGCAATTTTATAATTTGTACGATATTATAATTACCAAAACCGTGCCATAAAACGTATTTTGTTGTATATCAGAGAGATAGGCTAATATCCCATTCATATGCATGTCTAATATTTGGACAGTGGTGTATAAAAATTAGACAGTATGTATACCTGGAAAAAAGAGAATAAGACATTTAGGAGTTAAAGGAGCATGTTTAAGTGAAGAATTCGCTTGTGTAACCGATATGAATCAACAAGACTAATGCGCTGCTTGTGCAACTGATTTGAATCAACAAAGTTAATGTTCCGGCAGATTTGCAATTGTTGTGCAGGCGAGAGCAGAAGCAAATTATATTTGGTTATGCCGAGCGCAGCCGACAATCAATAGAAATAATCTGCCGGAATTGAGTATAAGGATTTTAATCCGCCTACTTCCTATTTTTTGATTAATAGGTATGAGTTTCGGATCACAGATCCTTATATTTAATGCTGTCGGATAGCATATCCGACAGAACAATAGCCATGTAGTTTCCGGACTTTTTAATCGTTACAAGACAAATGCGCCGCTTGTGCAACTGATTTGAAGCAACAAATCTAATCAGAGAAATTGCCTTCTTCATCCGTAAGCCCTCCTGGTATCAGACTTAGTCTTGGCATTTTTCTATTAGCCGTTTTAGCGTAACCATCGTATTGTCATTACGCCTTGACAATTTTCATTGTTATTATTTCAGCACGCTTGTTTTTGCGCTGCCTTCAAACCTTGCATTGTTGCCATGATCAGTCTTACGTCCGAAGTCGAGTGTGTAGCGCATCGTCAGGCTGACGTATCTTCCGTCCCACGGACGCGAGAGATATTCGTTGCTGTGCAAATTGTCGCTGTCAAACCATGACTTCACCCAGCCGTGTTTTCTCAGTACGGAGTTTACAGACAGCATTGCGTAAAAGTTTCCGGCTGTGTATTGCAGATTTACCTTAAGGTTATCGCTGAATTGCGCCGTCGTGCCGTATCCGCCGCGCATAAATCCCTTGTTGAAATTTTTGCCGTATCCTGCCGACACTGAGAAATTCTTGTTCATGTTGTAGCTTACGTATGGGTACAAGCCATAGTTGTTTAACGAGAAATTCCTTATGCCCGAATGCATCTCGTGTGCGTAATACAGCTTTGCCTGTATGTTAAGTTTTCCGCCGGCAAGCGACAGCGACGGTGTAAGCGATGCCGATATGATGTCGTAGTTGCCGCTGTTAACGATGTCCTTAATCATAAGTCCGTTTTCCGCATGCCATAAGGGCATAATGTCGTGCATTATCTCTTCCCAGATAACGTCTGCGTTAAGCGAAAATCCGTTTATCGGCATCCATGCATACGACATAAGGGCTGAGGCATACCGTTGAGGCTTCAGACCGGCGTTGCCCTTGGTGCCTTCAATCTCGTTGTCCTGTCGCACCACGGTGTTATAGAATGAAGGAGTTATCGGCATCTGCATAATTTGCGCGTATGCATACAGAGAGTGTTTCTTTCCGATGCGGCCGTTCATTACTACGAATCCGTTTACGTATGGCTTGGTGTCATAACCGTCGTCGTTCACCTTGTAAAAGTTTACAGGCACTTCTATCTGCGCGCTTGCCGACCAGTTGTCAGAGAATTTGTGGTTATATCTCACTCTGGCATAGACATAGTTGTTTATGAGTTTCTGTCGTGTGTTGTCCGTTCCTGTGTAGAGCGTGTTGAATATTTCCGATTTATATTCTGCCGTTACTGTCATATAGTTTTGTTTGTATAGCGGAAAGGCGTATGACATCCATACGTCAGGCAGATACACGTCTTCCTCGGTGGCATTGAATATCGGGCTGCCGAATGTGTACAGAGTAGACGCGTCGTTGTGGTTGTAAGAGAACGATGCCGCGCCGTACAGCATTGAGTTGCGTGGCAATTTTGACAACTGGAAGTATGTGTTGATGTATGGCAGCATGCCTTTCGACGACGCTTCCGTCAGAGCCTTGCCGTTGTCTGGCGCGCTGTTGCCTGTATAGGTTATGTTTATGTCGCTGTTGTTCACCGGCGTGCTTTCATATCTGTATCCTGCCGATGCCGTAAAGGTCAGCTTGTCGCTTATGTATCTTGCGTTTACGGCTGTAGTGAACATCTTTGTGTGTTCTCTTTGCGTTTCTTCTGTCAGTTTGTCTATTATGTTGTCCTTACTGAATATGTATTGTGTGCCGGTGTTGTGCGTTATGTCGTCAGCGTTGCGGTAGTAGGCTTCGGCCAGTCCCGTAAGCGTCCATTTGCCAGTATTCACTTTTGCCGCGGCTCCATAGTTGCCGCTGTTGTAGACGAACGACTGATTAACCTCGCCGAGCACATATCCTCCGTATTTGTATTTCTTCATCACGAGGTTTACCACTGCCTGATAATTCTTGTATTTAGGATCTGCAGGCGATTTGAGATATTCTACGTGCAGCACGTCTTTCGGTCTCAGGGCTTTCACCTCCCAGTCTTGCGCCTCCACGCCGTCAATGTAGAAATGCACTTCACCTTGATAAGTTGTTTCCACTTTGTTTGAACCAAGATCAACTCTAAGTCCTGCCACCATCATTCTTGCCAGCAGGTCGTTTATGTTTATGGCATGCTGCTTTGCTTCCTTTGACGGAATGTAAACCACACCGTCTGCAATGGCATAGTTGCGTGTACCCTCAACCACAACCTCGTTGAGTTTATAATTTTTTATCGAGTCTGTCTGGGCTTTTGCATAATAATCCAGACTTAGAAGAACTATCGTAAATAATAATAAACGTTTTTTGTTCATATATCTAAAATTTTTTAGTTTAACTGTATTGTGTACGCAGGCAAGCACCGTTTTGTGACATCTTTAATATGATTTAACTTGCTTTTCTTGATGTGACAGCCATCAGTGATAATCAGATTTTTTAGCAATATATATTATCTCCGGTTAACATCTTCAGCCTCATACTCGGCTGCGGCACTATTCTTTTCTTTCGCAAAGGAACGGAAATTTTATAATAAAAACAAATTTTCAGACAACTCAGAATTCACAAAAAATTCACAGACACGTTTGCATACCTACGCAAACGTGTCTGATTCTTATATTTATTAAAACCTGTTTATATTAAGCTTTTCTAATAGTCCTGAGCAGATATGTTTTGCAAAGATTATTGAAGCATTAAACTTCACAAATAATTCACAAACGTCATAATTTGCATTCTATAACATGCTGGCTATAAAGACTTTATGTATCTGTCGAAGTCTTTAGACGTTCCATCCTTGCCTGTAATTCTGTTGTATAGACGTTTTCGTATGTTGGTTATGTCAGACCTGCTGCGGCCGGTGAGCAGACTTATCTGCGAAGGTGCGAAGCCAAGCTTGACCAAGAGGCACAGCTCATATTCGCTTTCACTCAAAACGGCCTTCAGCCGGTTTATTTCTTCGTAGCTGTCAAACAGGCTTATGAGCATTTTGCGCTCTTCTCCGCTCATCATCACGTGCTCCTTTTCGGCATGTCTACGCAAAATTCTTACAACCGGCTCGTCTGCAAACAGCGTCATTCGGGCAGCAATGTCCTTGTTTTTCTCATATTCGGCTTTCTCTTTTTGCAGCCTTTCAATCTCTTCCTCCTTCTCCTTAATCAGACTTTCCATCCTTGTCTGTCTGTTTTCGGTCAGTATGTCCAGCTCGCGCCTTGCCTTCTTCAGTTCGCTTATGCTACGTTCATATTCTTTTATCTCGTCAACTCTTGCCCTGCGTTTCCTTATTATATATGTTCTCACGGCCAGTGCCCCGCCAATGGCTGCTGCCATGATAGCCATAATTATGATTATGCTGATATATTTTGTCCGCAATGCGTCTTTCTCAGCCTCTTCAGCATTCTGCCTGTATCTGTTATAGTTGTACATTGCCTGCATCTGCTGGAGATGTTCGGTTGACATACGGGCATACGCAGAATCTGTTGCTGCATTCCACATTTCTGCGTATTTAGTAACAGAATCATTATTGCAACGTTTTTTATATAGCATATATAATCCCTTAGCTGCGGCCTGATGGTTATTATAATCCGATGTTTCGTTTAATTCCTTTCTAAAGAAATATTCTGCTGAATCAAACTTGTTTTCATTAAGGTAACACATACCTTTGATATAATAATGTATTTCATGACCTTTTTTTACTTTGTTATATATTGTATTTAGAGACTCCTAAACTACCATGAACAACAAAAACTAACCAAATGTAAACTATTGAAACATAGATACTTTTATATTTTAACACTTCAGACTTGCTATTTGGTGGCTCCCGATTTTCCGCTTATTTTTGCAACGTATTTCTACCGCGGAGAATTTAGGGAGCTTTTATTTTGCTATCTCGTGGACAGAGTTGACAAGGGTTTACAATCGTTTACTTTGGTTGACTCGAATACTAAAGGGAAAGAAGAAAGGAAGTGACCTCGTTTGAAAAAAGAAATATCGTGGAAAGATTTGACAAACGTTGTCATCGGTTTACATGAGTTTACTCCGCGGTGGTTTACACGAAAATGGATGTAAAACCACATAATTCGGAATCAAATGAGAAAGACAAGAAAATGTGCTTTCTGCGGCAAGGAGTTCACTTACAACAGCGGTTCGCAGAAGTATTGCTCAGAACATTGTGCCGAGGCGGCAAAGGCTCAGCGCAAGAAGAAACAGCAGGACTTTATCAAGGCAGTAGAGCCTGTCATTGACATCGCAAGTCAGGAGTATCTCACTTTTTCAAAGGCTGCCATCCTCATGGGATGCACGCGCCAGTACGTTTACAAATTGGTAAACGAAGGAAAGCTCGCAGCATCTCGCATCAGCAGTAGAATGGCATTCATCCGCAAGGCAGACATCGAACAGATGCTGGCTGGTAATCCCTACCATAGAGTGTTGCCTGGATCTTCTCCAAACAAAGTAGGCCAAAGGTCATCCACGCCATCTTCTTCCCTGTCATCAGAGAAAGGCAAAAACCATGATGTTGAATCAGCACTGAGGTTTTCCGAACCACTTGACTATATCTCTGGTGAGGATGTCATGGCTACCTACAAAGTAAAGAAATCATGGCTCTATGCTTCTGCCAAGAGGAACGACATACCTATGTGCAAGATTGCAGGCAAGAACTATTACAGCCGAAAGCACATGGATGAACTTTTCGGAGTTACAGCCGAAATAGAAGCCTTGACAGAGTGGCTCACGACCGAGGAGGCGGAAACTCTCTACTCCACAACCAAGGAATCATTGCGTACCCAAGCATACCGTAGCCATATTCCCACCAAACGAGAATATGGCAAGACCTATTATTCAAAGAAACATCTTGATGACATCTTCCGTCCTGACCTGAAAGCAAGCGATGCCTATTGCACCACAGCAGATGCAGCCGAGAAATACGGTATGACCAAGAGCAATATCTGCGTCATCATCAAGAAAGAGAAAATAACCAAGATAAAAGTCGGCGTCCAAAACCTCATAGTAAAAGATGAACTTGAAAAGGTAATGGCTGAGAGGTTGGCTCAATTTGGTTCCTATCGGATTCAATGACGATGGAAAACAGAAGTTACATTCTAGATTTTGAGCAAAATCCAGTTATTCCTCAATTATTCACAAGTTACGATAAGTTTTCATCATCACGGGTGTACCATTCAGTTACTTTGTGCCCGAATTGCTGGCAACAGCCATCAGCATTCACTAAATCGTAAAATCCCAAAAATAGTATTATGAGTAACATCTGCAAGACCGTGACACTCCGCACACGAAAAATCAAAGGCGGTGAACAGCTATCCTTCTATCTCGACTACTATCCCGGCTACAGGGATGAGAGTACGATGAAGGTCATGCGTCATGAATCGCTCGGCATCTACGTCTATGCCAAGCCGAAGAACCAAAGAGAAAAGGACTACAACGACCGTATGCGTGAGAAGGCAGAAGCCCTCCGCTGCCGTCGCTATGAGTCCATTGTGAATGAAAGATATGATTTCTTTGACAAGGAGAAGATGAAAGGCGATTTCCTTGCCTACTTCAAGCTGAAGGCAGACAAGAAGAACTGCAAGTGGCAGCACGTCTATAAGCATTTCGCCCGATTCTGCAACGACAAGTGCCGTTTCGATGAAATCACCGTTGACTTGTGCAACAAGTTCCGCGAGTATCTTTTGAATGCCCCACAAACTATCCACACAGAGCACAAGTTGCACATCAATAGTGTGGCAGGCTATTGGTCAACCTTCCGTGCCGTACTCCATACAGCCTATAGGGAACACAAGATCATGGAGAATCCCAATGGCTTTCTGGAACGCATTGACACAATCCCAACTGAAAAGGAGCACCTGTCCAAGGACGAGCTTATAAGGTTGGCGAACACGCCTTGCGAATATCCCATCTTGAAGACCGCTTTCCTCTTTGCTTGTCTGACGGGACTGAGAAAGAGCGACATCAAACAGCTCACATGGGAGAACATACAGCCATACGGTGACGGAGGCATGTACGTGACACTCCGTATGCAGAAAACAAAGGAACTGGTGAACAACCCCATCAGTGACGAGGCACTGGAGCTGATTGGAGAGAGAGGTACTGGCATCGTCTTCACAGGTTTCAGTGACAAACTTACCCAGACACCCTTGAAGAACTGGCTGAAAGCCGCTGGCATCACCAAGAAAATCTCGTTCCATTGTAGCCGACATACATTCGGTTCTCTACAAGTGGATGCTGGTACGAGCGTCTATACTGTCCAGCACATGTTGGGACACAAGAACGTCTCGACCACGCAGATCTATGCAAACATGGCGGACGAGAGCAAGCGCGAGTCGGTAAACCGTATCACTCTTAGACCAGTGAAGAAAGCGCAACTAAAGGTCGTGGGGCAATAACTACCTATATCTGTTCTATCGGTTACCTATAATACATGTATCATCATTGGGGAGAGGCATTGCTTCTCCTTTTTTTTGTTTCGTTCCTTTTCGTTTATTCTTGACTTATAATCCTTATAGTATGAAAAACGCTGCAAAATCATACTCGATAGCCAACTAAAATTAAAAAGAAGCAGATTTTTTTGACAGTCATCAGCTGTCAGAAATAACCAAAGTAACTTTGCACACCGAACGTGCCAGTCGTTGGCAACAAACAAGAGTAATCACAGTAACTGAAGATAAAACAATGAAAGAGACATCAGGCATAAATGGTGTAGCGGCATTCCCTACAATAAACTTCAAGTCCATGCTATATTTGCTGGTTAGCATAGCGGTGTTGTTCATCGCTATCATACCGGCACGAATAATCAGCGGCATCTTCTCACAAGATGTGAGCATCTTCTACATTTCCTTCGGAGGCTTTACTGTGTTATTGGAGTTTATGGCATGGCTCTTCCTATGTGCGCCAATGAAAATCTATGAATCCATATTAGCCAATAAAGTAATGGATGAGAGATTTATTGTAGCCAAAGCACAAACTGAATCAGAGCTATCAAATGATGAAATCGTTTCTGGGGAGCAGGAAATGCTATTGGCAATGAAAGAAGAAACGAAAGACACCATTGCTCCTTCCTCTATGATTGACCTTTACAGGCAGGGTTGTGATGATTTTTACAGGAATCAAGCTGCCCATAGGAAAGAGCAACTTGACAAGATTGTGGAATATCTTCATTATACCATAGCTCCGTTCATCAAACAGGATGACATGGATACATTCTGTGCTGAAATAATGTCGTTTGCCATCAACCCGGCTTACGAGCCTAATCCGTTTGTCGGGTTAAAAGGTACACTAACCAGTTTTGACGTGCGCCATCTGATATGGAACATCACTTCAAGGTTAGGACTCGGCAAGGGCAAACCATACAGCGTGGAACTATGCATCAATTTTATTCGAACCATGTTCCCGGATCTTTGCAAGGACCTTGATAATTCCACCTTGAAGAACCTGAGAGTCACATCAACATCGGACAAGATCCATATAGACTTGCCTGGCAAAGACGGAATATCGTTTCATATACCTCAATCCATAAAGTAGTAACACTTTCCCCTCATCGTTTACAACCAGCCGCATCCGATTTATATTGTCAGATGCGGCTGGTTCTGTATTCATGTACTTTTCACAAAACAGAATTTCTTTCCCTGCCAGTATATAGAACTTCGTCTGCTTTCATAGTCCTACTGCAAAAACTGTCATATGATTCGACAGTTTTTGCAGTACGTTATTTATGCTTACTTGCAATAGTCATGGAAATGCTTGCCAAAAGTCTCTGTTGTCATTCAATAATCGTTTGATAATCATACATTTTCAAGTTATTATGAAATGATTTACAAGTTACCATAAGTCTCCATCATCACGGGTGCATCATTCAGTTCCTTTGCACCCGGTCTCTAACCAAAGGCCATGAAAATTATGGAACAAAATGAATTGACATTCAACGACCTTCCACAGGTCGTCGCCCAGCTTCGGGATGAGGTGATGGGTATGAAAAGACTGCTAATCAAGCAGCAGGAAGAGAATCGGAAACATCAGGTACGCGAGAACCGTCACAAGCCCATGAATGTAGAGGAAGCGGCTGAGTACACACGCATTCCTTTAGGGACACTATACATGAAACTCGGTGACGGGACGATACCAGCCACCAAGCCCGGTAAACGTTACGTCCTCTATCAGGACGAACTTGACAAGTGGCTGGAAGCGAACCGAAAGAATGCCGTGCCGTTGACAGCAGACGAAGAGAACGAGGCCATTCGCTCTTCGCACAAGCGCAAACCGAACAAGTCCTGCTGGCATGATTAACAGATAGAGATATGAATTACATCGGCTTGATGAATCAAATGTGGCGTTCAGCCATGAAGTCGCCAATGCCTGCAAGTGAGATTGCCTTGTTTGCCTATCTTGTGAACGAATGCAACAAGCGTTTCTGGCAGATGCCCTTTGCCTGTTCCACTACAAGGATAAGTGATGACCTCCGTGTCTCAAGACAGACGGTCATCACGGCAAGGGAGCATCTTGTCAAGCGTAATCTTATCACGTTCACCGAAGGCAAATCACGTCATCTACCGTCAACCTATACGCTCATAAATTGGACGGATGACTTGACAGTAGGGTTGACAGATGGCTTGACGCATGACTTGACACATATACAAGATAAAGACAAAGACAATTTAATAAAAGGCGATTCAACATTTTTTTCGAATAAAGAAAGGAAAAGGAATAATGAAAACAACACTCAAAATCGACGTGGAGGAATTAAAGAAATCCATGCTACAGCGTCGTCCTATGAAGGCTCGTTTTAGAATGCCCATGTCAGAGGAAAAGGCTTATGCCTATCTGTTGGCTGCAATTATGGCTGAGGTGGAATATCGGCACCGTATCTTCTGTTCAAGCGAAGATATGGAGAAACAACTTCAGGAGATGGCTCATTGGCTTACCACACCATCATCCCATTTCGGCATCCTACTATGCGGTGGGTGTGGCAATGGCAAGAGTACCATGCTTAAAGCATTCCAACAATTGCTGAACACACTGCATATTCCCAAACCATATAACGAAGGTACTTACGGAATCCGAATTGTGGATGCAAAGTACATTGCGTACCTCTGCAAGAACAACTATGAGGCATACCGTAAACTCATCAGTACTGATATGCTCGGCATTGATGACCTTGGCACAGAACCATCTGAGGTATTGGACTATGGCAACGTATATACCCCTGTTATTGACCTGCTGACAAAGCGTTATGAAGAGCAGCTTTTCACAATGATCACAACCAACCTCACACCGCAACAAATCCGAGAGCATTATGGTGACCGCATTGCCGACAGACTCAATGAGATGGTCAAGAAAATTGTGTTCAACAATGGTACTTACCGTACAGACAAATTAGCAACACCTGGTTAGTTGCATTCCAAATCTTCGGGCATTGGGCTTGCCCATGTGCCAGATTATTCTGGCATCGGGGAGCCTAATACCCCAACCATCTATCGATGCCTGGGAGACTGACCAGATAAAATAGCAAGCAATTTGGGTTACTGTTACTTTGATGGTTCTTCGAAACGCTGTGTTGTGAATGCCACACTTCAGTGTGAGTCGGTTATCCAGCAATATCAGCGAGCCGAGGAGAAACTGGATAATTCCGTAGATACCATTAGCGGTAAAGTTGACACCATCAACAACCATATTGATAAAGCGATTGAAGATGCACCTGCAAAATTGAGGGTGTCTATCAATGTTAGCGATGACGACTGGCAGAAGATACAAGAGATGCTCAACAAGCAGCGAGAATGGCTAATCAACCAGGCACAGACGACTGTTCAGACTGTCAATGTCATGTTAGCCGAGGAACGCACGAAAGTCCGTGACCGCTACAAAGAATACGATGGCTGTTATCTTGGGCATTATGACCAATGGCTCTTCTGGTTCTTCTTCGTACTGGGATATTTTCTGTTCAAGAGTGGCATAGTCATGATGGTTGGCAAATGGTTCAACTGGTTTTAGACATCATATAATGTTCTCATTATACCTTGCAATATACAATTTGGGAACAGGTAACCCACTGATAATCGGCACTACTGCCTCATATCAGTGGGTTTACATGTTCTCTTGTCTGTCGTCTGTTACCCTATCTTGTCACAGTCGAAATACGACCTGTTCATGTGATGAGGGTCAATCTCTATGCCGTACTTGTTCAGAAACAGTTGTGCGAGTATCGGCTGCTCACGGGTAACACCGATAGGCGGTGTGGTTGACATCGTGCTGGTTTCAATGAACATGCCTTTTTCAAGGCGTTGTCTCTTGTTTTTGCAAGCAGCATTGCCGCTGTTCTTGACTACAATTCTCCAAAGTGCCATAATGATTGATTTTAAGAGTGAATATTACGATAGAATCTCTGCTTTCAGTTGTTTGCTTCTCTGTTCAACCATTTCTCGCCACAGGTAGGAATCCTGTAGTTTGGACATGGGAATGTATTCCTTGTATTTCTCGTAGAAGTCAATCGGTGTGAAAGAATTGCTGAACAAAGTACCAGCATTGCCGAAATAACCGTCATGACGGGTGCCGATGAGTTCGGTCCAATCCCAGTAGTCAATGTACTTTTCGACGATGCTTTGTGTCAATGTGATATTGTCTGGTATCTTGCTCCAGACCCATTTGTCTTTGAACGCTTCAAGGTGTTCCATGGTAAACCAATCATCATGGATGGCATCTGTCAGTTTTTCCCAATCCAGTTTCTTGGAGAATTTCTGGAGCATGGGGATTGTCCATACGATGTTTCGGTTGTCCGAAATCTCTTTCCAGTCAACTTTGTCTTGGAACTTCTCCAGAAGAGTTTCCGTCCATGCAAAATCTTCGGACAGGCTCTTCCATGCCTCTTCTGTAGCGATACGCTGCATGAAGTCATCTTTAATCGTAGTTGTCATAATAAACCTTATTTGTTATACATTTTTGGAATTTCACGATGCAAAGTTAGGCGGAGGGTACGCCAACCTGTAGCAGAGGTTCAAAGAAAATCACCTCATAAGGTATTTTATTTGCTGCCAGTACTTAGATAGCACAAGATCCATAGCCCTTTTCTGCATTTCGGCATCCTCACCAAGGAGTTGAGAAAGAAATTTCCAAAAGGACTTTCGATGATGCTTGTGTTTATAGTGAGCCATCTCATGCAGTATTACGCTGTCAATTAGTGGCTGCGGCATGATAATCAAGCCTGGCATCAACGTGATGTCATTATACACGCTGCAACATCCCATGGTGTTTCCACGAAGTTTCTTGACCATTACCCTATTACCAAACAGACTGTGCTTTCTTTCCAATTCACGAAGTCTGTAAGGGAGAACTATCTTGGCTCTTGCCGTGATTTCATCGCGGATGGTCTCTCGCAACCACTTCTGAAGACGTAGGTTCTCAAAATTAGTATTGTCTGCATAGACAATATCAAGTGAGCTGTGGTCTGAACATGTCATACAGACAATACACTGTGTGTTCGTCTGATAAACCTTCCTCTCCATAGAAGCAACCATTGCCTCTTGCCGAAGGATGGTCATATCTGCCTTGAACCAGGAGAAATGGAAATGAGGCGAGTTCAGCCGGAAGTTCGGATTAATCCAGAAAGGAGGTTCACGTTTTACTTGATGTTCCATGTCTTGTCGAGGATGTGGTCATACAATCTATCCGTGCTGTCAATCTTCAAACCATAGAAGCGAGTGCCTTTGTCATGCTCCATGCGCATCTTCGCTTGGGTCGATTCTATCGGCAGAGGAAAATAGAAGTCGCTGATGATGAGTACATCTGCCATAGCAAAGGACTTGCTCTGTAGCATCTCTATTGCAAGTCTCAGCATCTCCTCTCCATTTGTTCCACCCGTAAAATGGTTTTCAAGAAAGGAGTTGAGCTGCATCCAGTTTCTCGGTAGCGACAAGTCCAGAAACTTTGCCCTTACGGAGAAACTCATCAGGAATACCTTGCGTTTCTGCTTTCGAGCCATTCGGAGCAACTGCAACAAGATGGCATGAGCGATTCTCATGGGCTTGCCGTGCATAGATCCACTGGTGTCAATGGCTACGATGATAGGCCCTTTTTCAAGACGTGGTTTCTTCTTCTGCGTCTGTTCCGTCTTGAACTGGCTCTCATTCTTTGGACGATTGGCGAAAAGCTGTAGCTGTTTTGTGGCATACTTGTAATAGAACAAGCCCTCCGTGTGTCGTTCCGACAGGATGGCTGTTTCTGATGGCAGCAGATGCTGCAGGTCATCACCATTGGCAATCTCCTCTGCCTCTGCTGCCGGTTTGGGAGGTGACGACAGTATCGGGAGATAACGTCTCACGGTATCATCCATATCATCCTCACGCTTTGGCTCTTCACGTCCGATAATGCGAAGCAAGTCCTTCAGTTCTGGATAAGAATAGAAGAAATGCTCAATTTTGCGTCGTTCTTTGTAATCACTCAAACCATGCTCCTTGATATGATGCTCCCATCGCAACTGGTTTTCCTCTATCAGTCTTTTCTTTCGTTCCACTTCTTTTTCGTTACTGGCTTTCTGCCATTCCTTGCCCATCGCATTGAGAATGGTTTCTGTCTGCTCCTCCGATTCGCTCTCATTCAGTTGGTCTTTGTAGCCTTCAAGATTCAGCTCCTCGGATTTATACTGAGATTCGATGACCTTCACGGCTTGCCCCCACATGTTGCGTTTCTGTGCGATGCCGCCACCAACAAACACAGCAATGAAGGCTTGCTCCTTCCGATGATATTCCTCTATCGGCTGGAACAATCGGAGCATCGCTTCAATGAACTTCATCAGTTCCTCTTTCAGCAGTTCCGTCCAAAGAGGATCTTGGCTTTCAAGTTGTGGGTTGTCTTGAATAGTCTGGCCGATAAAGCCACCCAACAAATCACCATGCGGCAGATTGTCGGGTAATTTGCCGTAGTCCATATAGAAATCAAAGGCTTCGTCATAGTCTTTGATTTTCTGGGCGAGTTCATCAGCTGGATTGTTCATAGCAGTTGTTGGGCATTCTTTATTTTCACCTCCAATTCCTTTGCGCGTTTGTCGCACTGGTCAAGATACTTCTTTGCTATCTTCCTATCATCGTCCGACATGAAGAGGTGCTTGGATTCGGCAAACAGACTTTGAATCTTAGTCAGTTCCGTCATAATCTCGTTGTGCAAAGTAACCAATGCGCTGTCTGCCACCGATGTCTCTTGGAAACTGTCATCAGAGAACAATCCTTGTGAACTTCCAGACAGGGAAGACAACGACATCGACAGCGGCATCCGCTCAAAAGCGTATGGTGTGTTGTCTATGATAATGCCACCGTTGCACTTCTTCAGTTTTATCTTCCTAACGTCCTGTGCGTCCTTGACCTTATAATCAAAAGGCGCACCTGTGTAAATGGCATGAACTATCCATGCCCTCTTCTGCTCATCCCGATATAATATGCCGTCAGAAGACTTGTTGACATCTATATGGTTGTAGTCAGCCCTGTAGAACAGGCACTTCCCCTGTGGAAAGTTGCGAATGCTGTAATAGAAATAGCTGACAAGTGAGAAAGAGTCCTGTGAATTGCGAGCATTCTTGTCCTCCTGCTTGACGGGTTCAGATTTCTTTTTGATGGCCAGGTCTATGTTCTTTTGCAGTTTCTCCATCTGCCTGTCAAGGTCTGCGGTCAGAGAGCCAGCCACTATATCAATAATGGTCGGTATCACTTCCGCTGTATTCCAGAGGCAGTGGAAAAGGATGGGAATGTCTGTTATGTCAATCGTCTTTCGCCCATTGAGGAAAGCTGCTGTCTGCATGATGTGGAAACACTTCTTCCACCGTCGGTCTGACACATAGTAGTCCATTTCCTTGTTACCTTCCTTCGTGGCAGCCTCTCTCAGTCGCTTGCGGATGGCCGTGACCGCCCCACACACATTGTCAGGAATGGTCACATTGCCGATTTCCTTTTGCCATGTTTCGTAGAGTTCATCTGTTATCTGCAAGTCTTGCGGCATAATGACCTCCCCGACGGGTTTTTGGCGTATCATCTTGTAGAACGTGCTTTCCGTCTGAATGCAGTTCGATACCATACGCACAAGGAATCTGTCCCAAAGAGCCTCTAATCCTTCATCCTCGGCAGGAAGTTCGTTGCTCGCTGCAATCAACGCTTTCATTGGCAATGACAAGGTATTGCGACCGTTCTGGAAGATACGCTCATTGATGGCTGTCAGCAACGCATTCTGTATGGACGGACTGGCTTTCCATATCTCATCGAGGAACACGACAGTTGCAGTGGGCAGGAATCCATCCACCACACGCTCATACTTGTCCTCATTCTTCAGCAGAGAGATAGATACCGGCCCAAAGATTTCATCGGGAGTTGAGAACCGTGACATCAGATATTCAAATGCCTTTCCATCCTTGAATGCCAGTTTCAGCCTACGAGCCACCAGACTCTTGGCTGTCCCTGGAGGGCCAAGCAGGAACACGCTTTCGCCCGCTATGGCACTCAAAAGTGTCATGGCGAGAATATGTTCCTTCTCGTAGATGCCCTCAGACATCACCTTCAACATGGACTTTATTTGGGTTTCAACCTTCATCTTTTATTGCTCTTTACTTGACATTACTTCTGCAAATTCATTCGGGTAGTTGGCTTTCAGGTATGCCATCTGATAGCCAATCCAAGAGTAGCATACTGCATGGGCTTTGTTGAAGAGATATGTCCCTGACTTCTCCCAATCGTTCCAAATCTTTTTGAGAACGTTCGTCTCATGCCCGTTCTCCAGACCTCCTTGTATAAACCATCTTCTCAAAACTAGCAATGGGAGTCGCTTTCTTTTACCCAAATGTCTCCTCAACAAGTCGCTGTCTCTTCTGCTGAAATCGGCAATCAAGCGCGAGAGAAGCATCAACTGCTCCTGATATGCCAAGATACCATACGAATCGTGCAGGTATTTCTCCATACTGGGTATGTCATAGTGTATTTCTTTCTTGCCAGTCTTGTTGGCAATCAACTTGGGTATCTTGCTCTTTACTCCAGGGTGATAGAGAGCATTCAACAGCACCAAGTCCTCAAACTGAGTAGGCTGTAGTTTGCGAAGATATTTCCTCATTCCATCTAAGTCAAAGCAGAAGATATCCTTTGTTTCGCCATTCTGGAACAGTTCGAAAGTCTTGGCATCATCTATTGGGATAAGGTCTAGATTGATGTCGATGTCCCGTGATTCCTTTATTCTTTCGCAGATGGCTTTCTGCTCGGTGAGTGTATCTAACCAGAGGAAATCCATCTTGACCAATCCTGTTGATTCCACATGGTCACCGTCATACTGTACACAGCGGCTAATACCTCTGTTCCAACCTTCAGCCTCCATCTGTGACGTTGGGGCATAATCATCAATCGGTCTATTGCTAACCACAAATCCACAAGCATGAATGCCTGTATCACAGATAGTGCCCTCCAACATCTTTGCAATTCGCAACACTCTTCGCACATCAGCTTTTGAGTGCAATTGTCTCTTCACAGCAAGAGTCCATTGGCTTAGATTGGCATCGTCAAGAAATAAATGACATACACTTTTTGAGAAATTGTTTAACCATCCTTCTACTTCTCCCAATAACATGATGGCTTTTCTTGCAGACATCTTTGTAAAGGTGATGATATGGGCGCAGCATTCTTTGCCATATCTCTGCTCCAGCCACTCTATGATTCGCGTCCGTCCTGCTGCATCGAAATCAAGGTCAATGTCTGGAAGATAAGGCAGTTCAGGACAGAGGAACCGTTCAAAGAGCAAGTCGTGCTTCAGAGAGTCAATCTTGGTAATCCCCAGGCAGTACGACACCAAACTGCCAGCAGTAGAACCACGTCCGGGGCCTACCAATACGCCCAGTTGTTCTTTGGCAACAGTGACAAGTTCTTGCACAAAGAGGAAGTAACCTGACGAATTGTGTTCTTTGATTACGTCAAGTTCAAAGCGTAAACGGTCATCAACATCCTCTGGTAGTGGACTACTATAGATTTGTTTGGCCTTCTCATAGACCAATTCGCGAAGGTTGTCATCATCGGAGTTGCCTTGTTTCAGTCCTGCATTATCCAGTGATGCTTTGGGAAATACTGGAGCATGGTGGATGTCGTAGAACTCTACCTTCTCCAGAATCTCCATCGTACTTTCGATGGCTTCGGGGATGTCTGCAAACAACTCGTTCATCTCATTACGGCTCTTTAGCCATTTCTGATTTGCTGACTCAGGCCAGTTTTTAGGCATAGAATCCCCCAATGCTATTCGGTTCTGATACTCATATGCTTCAGCATAGCGTTTGATCGTATAGCGCACATCATTGGCAGCAATCAACTTTATTTGCTGTTCTCTCGCGGCTTTCACAAGCACCTGTAGGGCATTTTCGTATTTTGTCCCGTCTGTTGTTCTTTGCAATTCGACATAGTAGTCATCGGCAAACACCCTTTTGAACCATTCCAAAACTCTGGTCAAATTTCCTTTTTTACCCTGTAAGGCATAACGAGAGACTTCGCTGCCGATACCGCCGGAGCATACAATTATCCCTTCGTGGTAATGCTCCAATGTAGAGTAGTCTATAAATCCTGTATCCTTCTCATGTTTTTGACCTGACAAACTCACCAATTTCATCAAGTTCTTATAGCCCATGAGGTTCTTTGCCAGCAACGTAAATGGATAAGCACTTTCGCCTTTGTCTGGCGACAAGTACAACTCACATCCCATAATGGGCTTGAACGGGCTTTGCCCTTTCTCTTTCCTCTCCGCGTTTACTTTGCTCACATAGTCAAAGAACTCCATAATGCCATACATATTCCCGGTGTCCGTGAGTGCCATGCCTTTCATTCTGTCCTTGATGGCTCTGTCAACCAACTGTGGGACAGTGTTGCATCCGTTCATAATAGAGTAATGCGAATGCACATGCAGGTGTACAAATTGTTTAGTATTCATAATTCGTATATCGTTAGTTGTTAATCCCAAAGGTTACGGAAATGCTTGCAGAAGAGTTCCAACCCTTCTGAAATAGTCTTTTCTTCATCTGCCGTGTGCGTGGCACCAGCATACTTCATCAACTCAAAGGCATCAATCATCTTCTGGATGGCCTTGTCCCATTCCCGCATATCCTTGAATGCAGGACAGTAGCCGTGTCTGTCCAGAGCCTTGAATGCCTGAAGACGCGGAACAATGAACTGTGCTATCGTGTTGTTGGTATTCCATACTTCTTCTATAGGATAGACATGCTTATAGCTCCAGTTCTCTTCCGGGTCTGTAAATACTATTTTCTTTTTCTTCTTGCTCATGGATATATTTCTTATTGACAATATCATGTTACGACCAACACGATGGCACGCAGTTGTGGTTCTGACGATTGGCTCGTTGCAGCCATTCCCCATTTTACCTTTAAGTCCGAATCTGGCTGAAATGATGATAGCCAGTCACTCAATGGTTGCAGTTCGGACATCTGTAAAGGCAATCCTTCTGGGAAGAACAGATGAAACAGCATACTTTTTACAGGTGCGACGCTCGCTATCTTACTTCCAATCTGTTCTACCAGTTCCTTCATTCGTTTGGTTTTTGTCGCGCCGACACTCACGTCAAAGGCTGCAAGCATGCCATCCCCATCAACAATGTCACGGATGTCATTGGCATCAATATTGATGGTGCTGTTTTTTGCATCCAATATCTCCTTAATCAGCTGCATGGCTTGTTGGCAGCCATCGTCTGTCTTACTTAAACGAGCAACTTGTGCCTTGATTTTCTCCAGCTGCTCTGGAATTGCTTGTCTCTGAAATGCCTTTTCCATATTACTTGTCTTTTGTTGATTGATATTCTTCAGGGAAATCCTTTCGCAGCATGGCAAGGAAAGCATACTGATATATCGGATTGATAAAATGCGCCATGCTTGGCAACTGTTTCTTGGCCGTTCGGTCAAAGAGCGAACTCCATATATGGTTTAGTTCTTCCTCCTTAAAACCATTATCCATTCCACGATGCAGATAGATGTGCTTCAGACACTCCGCTTCAAGTGGATTCTTACCAGACATCAGCTGAACAATCCTTGCCGATTCTTTCCAAGTCATGCCTAACCAACCATTCATGAACCAACATACATCTTCCCTGTAGAGGAATCCGAATGGGAAACGCCACTTGTCGAACAGACGGACTACACCATGCTTTTTCCTATAATCATCAATATTGTGGGTATGAATCTCGTATATCAGCCGAGTATGGTAGAGGGCAGCAATGGTCAGCAGGTCTTCCATTGACGTTATCTTGTCGAAAAGCGTCTCTGCCATTTCCTTTGCCAACTTGTCACCAAAGAACGGAATGCTTCTGTCTTTGTCATCAAACAAAGTCTGATAACCATCCGAATAATACAAAATGTTGGCATTTCCCCTCTCATATATGTCTGGACAATCTTTTCCTGCCTTGACAATTTCGTGTTGGATTTGTTTGATGCGTGTCAGCGTATCTGAGCAGATGACATTGAATCTGAATATATGTGTGTTGTCAGTAGGTTCAATATCGCCGTCAACATAGAGCATATCCAATCCATCATCACCTTCCTTTTCATAGACCTTATAATGGTTTGCGACACCATTAGGACAAACAACTACAGAATAGCCTTGTTGCTTGTTTCTATATCCACGGAACACATAGGCTTCTTCATCCTGGATGTTATCTATTTCTGCCGTGCGGGCAACATTGTCATACCCGAAAACCTCTGCGGCCTTGAAATATGCCAGGTTATAGGTGTCTTCATCAACCTCAATGTCCATAGTCGTATCGCTGTCATCATTGCCCCAAAAGTCAATCGGTGCCAAACTAATAGCTCCAAGGCATATATTGGTGATGCCGAGGGTATGGCAGACATGTGAGGCAGTCATCCATCTGCGACCAGGCCCAATGAGTGCATCTGGCATAGACTTTAGTTCTTTCACATATTTGTACATCGCCAAGAAGTAGCCAGATTGGTTTCTGTTCTCAATGAACGTAAGTTCCTGGAGTAAGGTAAATGTTCTTACCTCACGATTGTGGAAGGTCATTTTCCCTTCCATCACGAGTTGTCTTAATTGCTCGATTGCTGTATTCATGTGATTGCTATTTTACTAATGGGTTCTTTGAATTGTATGCGGCGTAACTGATTACAACTTGATTACCAAGAGATGGGGCACAATCAAGGATAAGGTCGCTATACTTGGGTCCTTCTGCCAACAGATTGCAGAGTAGTTTCTCGTCTTCCGTCAGGACTTCGTGCTTTTTTCCTGTGACAAGACGGACAACGATGCCGTCCATCTTTGGAATCATGTCATACAATGAAAGCAGGTCGTATAGATACTTGGCACCACTTTCGTCATCGGGAACAAACGACTTGATTTCCTCTGAACAGAACAATTCTGAGCAGAACAACCCACAGAGTTGTTCAACGCTCATATAGTTCCTGTCATCGCTCAATGCCGGTATAGCCTGAACGATATAGTCGCTGATGGCGGTCATACGTTCATAGTAGTGTTCCAAGATCTCAATCCTGAAACGCTTCTTTCGCTTGATTCTGTTTATAGGTGTGCCACCAAACCACACGGATTCCTTGGCTTGCTTGATAAGTTCTGCTTTCTTTGTCGGTGAAAGTTGCCTGATGGTGGGAATGATGCCACCATATCTGCGTATCTTTTCAAAATTGCGCATAGCCTTGACCTTGTAGTACAGGCTGTCATCCCACCTGTCTAAAACGTCCAAGTCCAGGTCTTTAGTTCTGAAACGGTCATCCACATGCTTCTCTACAAATCCATAGAAGGAGGTGTGCCATAAGCAGCAGGCAGCCAGTTCCCCGTTGGATGCTTTCACTTCTGGAGCGATAATCAGTTCCTTGGTTAGAGAGTGTTCCCATATATCACCCTCCATAGGATAAGCGTTGAGGTGCAGTCCAGTACCATCTTCCCAATCCTTCATGGTAATGTGACACACCATGTCGTTGGCATCCTCATGGAAAACAGGCTGCATCAGACGCAGCATGTCAAAATGAATTTTGTACCAGCCAAGACTGTGCTCCATATCAGGGTACATTCTGACGATATGAGGAGTAACATCCTCAAACCGAACGCTGTCTAAAAGTTCCTTGAATGTCATATTACACCTTTTTATTGATTTCGATGTTAATCTCGGTCTCAAACTTACGCACATAGATAAAATCCGTGATGGCGAAGTTCATGTGGTCAAAGAGGTTGTGGAATGCACTGATAAGGTGCAAGTCCTTCGTAAGTTTCTGGTCAAGCCCCTCGTTCCAGTTGGGCGGTGGGCAGTCCATGCCAATGAAGGTGTCAAAATCCTCATTGGTGTCAGATGGCAGAGTTAGCGTCGGCAGCGTAACACCATCATCATACAGAGGATTCCAACCGCTGTCGCAGACAGCACCCCAGAGTTCTTCTCTTTCCTCACCTTGCAAGGGATGAAGCTTCGGATAGTCATAAGATAGAAAGCATTTAGCTGTCACCTCTACATTATCTCCCCAGACATTGTCCTTTATGCTGTCCCAGATGCTGTGCGCCCTGTCGTACATTTCCTTCAGGGCATCTCGAAGGGCATCGTTAAAGGCAATGATGTCCGGCAGGATTTCCTCCTGATGTGCCAGCACTCTCTTGTTTATCATGCTCTTGCGTAAGGACAGCAAGCAGTCACAATCGGAATAGTCGTGCCGAGTGTCGTTATATTTCCAGAGAATCTCTCTCTCGATGAGTTCAATGTCGTAATCAGATATTTGCACCATATATAAACAGTTTTTTGGAATTTATGGTGCAAAGAAAACGAAGACCTCCGCCAAATGGTGGCAGAGGTCAGAGAAAACTTACTTTTATTTGAAAAATTGTGGATTTTTCAGCCATTTAGGATGGCAATGGCTCTGTTTACTATGTCTTCCGTGATACCATCGTATGGGTTTGTCAGAAGAAAATGCGGATATTGAGAGTCAAAGATGACGTATTCATCATCAATGATGACGTAACGTGTATCTTTGTTCACATGGTCTGACAGCCAAGAAGCGATTTCCATTCCCTTGCAATGTCCCATAGCGGGGTCAAGGTCATCAAGATTGGCAGTAAGCAACCAACTGTCGCTTACTGTTGAGGGCGTAATGTCTATCACTCGTCCAGGCATGTTTCTGACCTGCCACATTTCCTGCATGGCTTCCAACCCAAGATATTTCCATGAGGATTCCACCACGATGTCCGCATGAGTGGCATCAATGATACAGCACAGTTGCTCAACGGATTCGGGGTCGAAGAATGCACCATGTTCATCCTGCCACGGCTTACCTTCGTGGTAGAGATAGTTCTGATAGTGTTCCGTATTCAGGACACCATCGAAATCAAGGAATATGATTTTATCGCTCATGTCATCTATACTATTGGGTCTGAACAATAATCTCTGCGCTTACAGGTCTTGCAATGATTTCCCATCCATACTTCATCGAACTGTTTCATAGCCTGTTCAACTATTTCTGACTCATCTGTCAGGATGCCAGCCTCGAAGTTACGTTTGTTATCGGTTTTCATTCCAATGCCGGCACCCATAAGGTTTGCACTACCGACATACACCGTCTTGCAGTCGAACACAATCATCTTGAAATGAACACGAGGACATAGCACACGTTCCAGGCGGTCGTAGAGCACAGGGTACTTGTCAAAATCCTCTCTGAAGTTCGTACCAGGTTCTTTGGCATGAATGAGTCGCACCTCCACACCACGCCGAATGAGGCCGGCAAGTACAGCAAGAAAAGGTTTCTTCTGCTTGCCATCCTCTACATAGAGATCTTTGATGTCGGCTGTACCAATCCAAAGCATGTGCTTCACGGATTGAACCCGTGATAACACATCTATGTAGTGGCCTGTATTGGATATATAGGTGAGCATCTAATCAAGAGTTTAAATATGCTTGCATTTCAGAATCATCATCAGGGTCTATCTCCTGTGCAAATTGAATCGCTATTATTACTGCAACCATTAAATATGCAGGTAGCCATTGTTCCAAATCACTTGTTCTTGAATTGTTTTCATCAAGATAATGAAGAATCCTACTGTGGATAATTGCAATTTTCCCTACAACATTGGTAAGTTTTAATTGAATATATTCAGGAAGGTCTGGCTCATGGTAATCAAAAGCCTCTTTAAGATTAAATTGAGTATCGACCTCTTCCCCCATCAGTAGCTTGTACAGTGCTTCCGTAACTTTGTCAAAAACATACTGGAATAATGTTCCACATTCATAATCATCAGGAATATTACCATCCGCAACTTGTTCCAACTGATGAGACAATTTGTTGATGATTTTCTCTGTTTCCATAGAGAAACCCATGATTTGCTCTTTTGTCATCTTTTTAATGCGATGACGTGTTAGAAACCCTGTTTCAATATTTTGAGGACCAATAAAGGCCATCATAACAAATTGTGAAAGGCCTTGGGCAATTTCTTGTTTATTCATATTAAATATCTTTTGCAAATGATTCTAATAGAATTTTAAACATTTTGGCTTGATGACTATTCTTTACGTCCACTTTCCAACCTGAAGGTGACTTCTCCGCATCAAGATACATTAGATACATTTTGATACTCTGTAGTGCATGATTGTTAGCTTGATCCATGATTCTAGCAAATTTGACTGTCACAGGATCGTCGCTTTGTTGAGAGTTGAAACTTTGCGAAATCATTGCAAGATTGCCAAATGAGTGTATATCCTCATCATCCCATACATCATTGTTTTCCTGATGTTGGGGATGAAGATGCTCAATGGACCTATTTGCCCTAAACACATACTCGTCAATAATTTGTTTCTCTTCTTCTGTCAAATCCAATTCTTCTTTTCGCTCCCACAAATAGTAGTCCAATCTCCAGAACCAATATCTGTCTATTCCGTTGTCATAAGTCATTTCGCTTACGTCAGTTGGAAGAGTGTGAAGAGAGTTGTCAATCTCTTTTATCCACAGTAACAAGTGGTTTGTATCTTGTACTTGTTCCTTATGAAGTCTTTCCAGAGTAGGTTTCAGCCAGTTATAAAATGGAGTTTGAGATACATACAGCATAGACTGATATTGCTTCAAAGCTTCTGCTGATGTCCCTTTCTTGAAAACAATGTCATACTTGTTTGCGTTCTCGTCACCCTCTTTGTAAACAATATAATAGTCAAGCAGCAAGCGATAGAATAGAAGTTGATTGTAAAAGTCTTGCTTATCAGGAATAGAATGTAAATCGTATATCTTCAACAACTCATTTCGATAGAACGAATAGGAACCTGCAAGATCCAAGTACAAATCAATGACCATCATTAAAAACTCAGGAAATGTGATAAAACTCCGTTCTCCAGTTTCGGTAAACGACTGTTTGAAGTCCTGTTGCATGGCTTCAATGCTACCAATCTCATTATTGTCTTCTTGATCATAAGAACTCTCGCACAATTCAAATGCTTCATCATATTTGTGGCTTCTACACAATCCAATGGCATGTTCATACTTGGAACGATAATCTTCCTCCAGATCCTTTTCGTCTCGTTTTATTATAGGACGATTAAGGTCACAAACGGCATTCCAGATTCGTGTAAGATGCTCTTTATTGTCCTCGCCTTGCATTAGCCGTACTTTCAAAATCTCATGTTGTTCCAAGCCTTTGCCTCCTGCATTCATGGCTTCAAAGTATTTGTTAAGCGAAGCAGGGTTGTTTGCGTATGATGCAGGCAACTCAGAAAAGAAGAACGACATTCTATTATAAACACTCTTTGCAAAAGCTTCTCGCTGATCTTCGGTGGAGAATTGGGAAACCATGAAATCTGATATTACTTGTTTTCCATCCTCCATTTTCCTGTTAGGATCAATCACCTCTGCCTGACCATTTATCACAGCGGCAAGGTATTCATTATCTTTTGTTCTTGAAATGAATCTCAGCCTCTTTCCTTCGTCTAAGAAGTTACTCCATTCTTTATAATAATGCCGCAAGACAATAGCTACAAGTGTCATTACAGTAAATCTTTGTTGGCCATCAATTAAATCATAATGATTGCCAGACTTGATACATGACAGCATCCCTAAGTAATAAGGAGTATCATCATCATGGGACGGCTCAAAGTGATTTTTTAGGTCGTAAAGCAATCCTATGACCTGTTCTTCTCCCCAGGAGAATAAACGCTGATAGAGAGGAATGGAAAAATACAATTTTTCCTCTACAATCTTTTCTGGTGTATATCTATAGGTATTCATTGTTATACTTATCAATTATTGTCAAGTCTGTAAAATCATCGTATAGGTCGGAGAACATATCCTGTAAACGCTGATAGAATCTCATGCCTATCCCCTGTTCTTCTACGTCTCTGCCATTTTTCTTTATTGAGGAAGCACATTCGGCCAGAAAGAATGTGGGTGAGGATGCTTGATCTATCATCATCACGATTTCAGAATCTTTTGCATACTCTCTTATCTTATAAGCCAATGCGCGGGTAGCTTCATATCTGTGTTGAGCAATATACCCAGAAATACAGAACAAAGCCTCTGTCAGATACTGCTCACCGAATTTCAAATAATATCCAAATAAGAGTGTTTCTATAACATCTGCATATTTCCAATGTGATTCCCATTTTAGGTGATTACGCAAGGCTCTAACTTGACGTGTACCCGAGAACTGCTTAAACCTCTTCACAAAGTGTTCGGTATATGCAAAGAAGTGAGAACCACCTTGGATCTTCTCGTAAAAATCAAATTTCTCGCCAAAAGGAGGAATCTCAGGGAGTATAAGGGCAGAAGAAAATTCTTCCTTAACACAGAAGCGTTCATCTGGGTTGAAGTTCTTTTTCCTCATCCATTTCCTGAGTCTGAACAAATGTACGGCAAGAGTTTTTTCCAAAGAAGGATAATCATTTTCAATCAGATCATTCCACCTGCTTGCCAGATGTTCTGCTTGCTTTTCAATAAAAATATAGCGTAGATGGTGCGCTTTTAACAAGTCATAGTCAGATAGCGGTACTCCCTTGGAATTTTCATTGGAAAAGAAGGTATATGCCAAATCCAGGCGACTTTCTTTAAGAATCAGTACAGTAAAAATGAGTTGGTTTATGATTCTACTACATAGAGTTTCATCATACGACCTTGATGTCAAATGCTTGATTAACCATCTGCTGTTTGCCACATGCTTCTTGGAGTTTTCAGAAAGGAACTTCTGGGTTAGCAATGGCATATTTCCCTGATAGTTTAATTCTCGGACTATTAGGGTTAAAGTAACAAGTCTTTGTTGCCCATCAATAACAGCATAATTGCCATTTGGGTCTTTTTGCAGGATGATTGTACCTAAATGGTATTCGCCATCATGTGGAATCTCCTTCAAACTATCCCAAAGAGCCTTAACTTGTTTATCTTCCCAGCAATAGTTTCTTTGATAATCTGGAATGATAAGGTTATTCCCAAATAGTTTGCCCAAAGAACACGTAGCCAGACATACTTCATCATCATTTAGCCCTTCCTCTGAGAAAACGGTATCTCCCTTATATGGTTCCACACTAGGATTGACAGCTGTCCGACGAATTATCTTTTCAATAATTGGATCAAAGATACCCATTATTTCAATAAAAGCATTCATAAGCTGTTCCCAATTATCTGTAGAAGCATCTATTCTGCAACGGCATTGATTCCTTCCTTGCCACCCCAACCAATGTAATTTCGGGTTTCTGGAAGTTTGGAATCTCAATTCCTTTGCAAAATACTTATAATCTGCACTTTGGTATTTTCCTTCAAGATGTAGCTCAACTGCACCACCTATATACTCATAATGAAGATCTTTGTCATCTTTCAAGACGGTAGTGACATAAAGATACCTACTGGACTGCCATGTACGATACTCATGGTAGGCGTATACATATCTTTCAGGAAAGCAATCTTTGATAAACCTTTCTAAATGTTGGTCAATCCATGCCATAATAATACTACTTAAATCGATTCCTTTTTTATTTCACAATATTTCTCTAGCTATCCAAGCACATGCCTCTGCGTCAGCAAGTGCATGGTGATGATCCTGTAAGCGATAACCACAAGCAGCAGCTACAGTTTGAAGCTGGTGATTCTCCAAATCTGGAAGCACACGCCGTGAGACACATAGTGTGTCATAAAACTCGTAGTCAGGGTATTCCATCTGATAGACACGGAACACGGCTTTCAGACATCCCTCGTCAAAGGGCTTGTTGTGTGCCACAAGGGGTAGCCCGTCAATCAGCGGCTCTATCTGTTTCCACACTTCAGGGAAGACAGGGGCGGTGTCGGTATCGTCACGGCAAAGGCCGTGTACCTGACTGCACCAGTAGTTATAGTAGTTTGGTTCCGGCTGGATGAGAGAGTAAAAAGAATCGACTATCTCACCGTTCCTAACGATGACGATACCAACAGAGCATACACTGCTACGCTCGTTGTTGGCTGTCTCGAAATCTATTGCTGCAAAATCTTTCATTTCCTGTCATTCTTGTATTTGTTCCACATCCTTTCTACCATATCTGCCATCTCCCTACGCAGGGATGCAGGTTCAAGAACTTCCACATCGCCACCATTCCACAACAGTTCCTGCAAGAGGTCAAAGGTCGTGCGCATCTGATAAGTAAAGATGCTGTATTCGTTGTTGCGCTCAATCTCTTCCTGTGACTCGTGCAAGGGAAGGTCTCTGATATAATTGGCTTGACCCGCCGACACTTTCAGTTTTATGTCCTTGACCTTCTTGTTCAAACCCGCTATGATGCCATAACAGCCAGCAAAGTATTCCTTCGCATCCCAGTCTTTGGGCATGTCAAAGGTCTCATCTTTTACATGAACATGTCTGAGCCGGTCGAGAGAATAGATTCTCGGCCCTTGTTCACGGAAATACGTGTATGTGCTGAGTCCAATAAGATACCACCGCTGCCGGAAAAGTTTTACGCAATATGGCTGTACATCAAAGTTATACTCTTGGTCTTTCCAATAGTTGTAGTGGGTAATGTTCAAGACACGGTTTTCCTTCATGCCCTCAATGATGGTTTGGAGGTATTCCTGACCTGATGGCACATATTCTAATAAAATACGGTCTTTGATACTCTGGCTGTTTGCCAAGGCATTGCTGACACAGAACGTGTTATAGAGCCAAGAACGCAAACCGTTCTTGCTGATGTCCTCGACATTGGAAATATAGTATCGGTACTCACCACGATTCTCGTTGGCAATATCAATGCCGAACATATCCCAGATGACATAACGCCAATTGTCAAAGGTGCGTTTGGGAATCTCCACGCCTCGACTAATGTCATCATCGAGCCACTTCTCATTCAGTTCCTTGAATGAGATTTTCTTGGCGCGATAGATTGTCTCTATCACCCATACATATTTGCTTATCAGGCTTTGGCCTCTATCGTTATTAATCATATTTATTTGTTTTTTCTGCAAAATTACACTAAGGGTACGCCAAGCTGTGGCAGAGGTTGGAGGAAAAAGAGGATTTTGTTAAAAAATCATCTATATTCAACTTTTAGGAACATCTAAAGCCCGGAATTTTTCTTGAAGGTTCGTTATCTTTTCCATTAACTCACCGAAAGTCAGAGGTTGTCCATAAATGAAACTCTCCTTCATTTCGTTGTAGTCAGCTTCGTAAGCCGACATTAGTTCTTTACAGGGTACAATCTGGATATTGGCAGGTAGCTCTTTGTCGTAATCCACATAACCAACATGATAGAACTTGCGACGATGTTCCACAATCTCACGATAGAGAACTGAATCATTGAGAGCCATTGCTGCGTATGGGGTTTGCATTAGTTTTTCCAAGTCGTAGAAGTGACGTGTCATTCTATGCGTCCTCGGTTTGTCTTTTTGGAACTCTTCACACAAGAGGAAAGCTTTTTCCAAGAAAGTCCTGGCGGGACTGACAGTGCGGATTGTCTGGACAAGGTCGGAATCCACATCTTCATCCTTGAACGTTTGTTCTATAAGTGATGAAATTCTTCTCTTCTCGTACGGCTCGGACATTGACAATACGCTAATCTCTACTTTAACCGTTGGTATTGCGTATGCGGCTTGGCTATCGTAGAGTGAGGGATACTGAACGTAAAACACAGAAGGGTCTTTGTCATGTGGAACCTTTTGGGGCTCACCATTTTCATTGGATATGTCATTGTCTGTGAGAACCGTTACTTCAAGCCCCATTTCGACAAGTTTCACCGATAACTCGTCTTTGAACTCGCCAAACAGGAAGTCCTGTCCTTTCTCTCGAAGATTATGTATTTGCGTATTACTGGTGCAGCTTGCACAAGAGAGTTGCTTAACGTCCAGAAAATAGTCACGGCTCAATGCTAAATCAATATCTTCACTGAATCGGTTGATGATATCCCAGCCTTTACTGAGACTCGTACCACCTTTGAACAAAAGATATTCTGATACACTGGTGTGAAAAAGGGCATACAACACTGCCGTTACCCACCAGTCCTTCTCGGCAGCAGCTTCATCAATTTGCCGTGCCTCGACCACACCTTGTATCATCGCCTTTCGCTCGTCGAGCGAGAAATCAATCCATTTACTCATTACTTTATTCCTTTCTTTATAACTTGTCGCATCCATACAGGAGCCAACAATAAATCATATTCTATGGTGTCAGTCTCAGGAGTTTCCGAGAACAGTTGTCCAATCCTCGCTTCAACATCCTGAGTGATGTTATGCTCACCAATGCTGCGTAATGCCTGTACCAATTCTGGCATCAAACGTCCTCGAAATGCAAAGTTCTTAGGTGCCCCATGCTTCAGAGTCACTGTTCGATTCCCTAATTTCAATTTTCGCCCAGACCCAGTAGTCAGAAAAATAGTATTCATGGGTACTTGCGTTGAGAATCCTAAGCGATTAGCAGCAGTGGCTCCCGTAGGTATAACTTTTGCCTTATCTCGTTTGGCAATCTCTTTCACTAATTCGTAAGCCGAAGGGTAAAGGATGCCAAAACGTGTCTTACGTGCCTTAACATACACTCCTTTGGCTATACGCGTAACCAATCCTTCTTTCTCAAATATGGCGAGCAGCTTGGTGACGTACTCAACATCATATTGGGGAAAAGATGAAACAAAGAATATCTCGCCGAACTTACTGCGAGTTATCCTTTTCCTAATCTGCTGTACTACTGCATTCTCCATTGATTTTGTATATAAATTATGGTCGGAATGATAACAAATATTTCCGACCGCAAAGATACAAAATTTTTTTATACCACAATACTGTAAGAGTTGAAATTAAGTTTCATTGGCTAATTATAGCGTTTTTCTTATTGCATAGATGGCATGCCTATATAAATAATGTGTCGCTTTTTACATTAGGGGGCAATATTGCCAGAAAAGACGACTTCAAGAATAAAATGCCATGACTTGATCAATTCATTGCACACTTGTATGCTATTTGCGTGTGGTTCAAAAAAGTTAAAAACGTTAAATATTCGTCTTTTCTCCAATCTTTAGAATCTACGTAATCACTTTTCTACCGTTTAGTACATAAACTATTGATATAAAGCGATTTGCAAATACGACTTTTGTATCATAAAGTCCTGATTCTTTTTCATATATTCCGACAGAACAATAGTCTTGTTGCTTCTTGACGTTCCAAGCCGCAAATTCTTTGGATTGCCTTTAATCAGCAGTTCTTGCTTTAAGTAAAAACTTAGGACAAAATATTTTTTCAATCTGGAAAATAAAAAGATAACGGATGTTAATTACTCGGTGCAAAAACGCTAAATGGTTAACATTCGTTTGCTTATCAGGATGGATAACGAGGCAAAAAACATGGATTTTGAGCCGTAAAAGCATGGTTTTAGAGTGATTAAAGGGCGCTTTTGAGAGTATAAGTCGGCCAGTTTTGGAGCGTAAACGGCAGAGTAATATTTTTTAACTATTGAAGTTTTGAACTTGAAACGGCATAAAATACTGAATGACAGCGATTTAACGGAAATGCCTGACTTTTGCCGTTTTTCACGCCAAATCACAGACTTGCGATGAGCATCGCTATTCTGAGAGCGTCAAACGGACGGCAAATATCAGAAATATTTACAAATAAAGAAACGTTATTAAGTGAAAAACGAAGAGGGAAGAGTGAAAAATCCAAATGCCCAAAATAGATAATACCCACAAGGCATTTGGCTTTAACTCCTTTAACTTCGGCATAGCCAATTGTTAAACGAAGTTCAGCGTAGCTAATTATGAATTGTGAATTATAAAAGTGCTTGCGAAAAATCCAACGAAAATCAACTCAATATAAAGCAAAATCCATAGCTAATCCTAATAACATATTTGGATTAAAAGGAGTCAGACCGGTAAAAGTTTAATGCCTTTTATGGCATGATATACGCTGTTATTTGTATTGAATGAATGTCCGTGCCATAAAAAATAGGTATGATGAAGTATGGCGGATGACGACAAAATACCTATTTATTATGATTGCAAGTTTCAGATAATTTTTGTTATTTTGCAGACAACATAACGGAGGCACGACAGCTTCGGGTCATAAAGACAGATAAACATTTAGCGGACGATGAAAAATAACAAGATGTATGAAGCCGACGACAAGATGATATCTCTGATTGCCGACAACTATAACATACTGCAGAGCCTTGGCAGGTTTGGCATAAATCTCGGCTTCGGCGACAAGACGGTGCGTGAGGTTTGTGAAGATCAGAATGTAGACACATATACGTTTCTTGCTGTGGTGAACTTCTCGATAAACGGCTATCGCGACTTTGACGACGGCGGACGCTTCTCGATACCCACGCTGATACACTATCTCAAGGCGTCGCACGAATATTATCTCAATTTTCAGCTTCCGTCGATAAGAAAGGAACTTGAGGCTGCGCTCGACGAAAACGACAACCTGGCGCGGCTTATAATGAAGCTTTATGACGAATATGCCCACGAGATAAGGCATCACATGGAGTATGAGGAGAAGACAGTCTTTCCCTATGTAGACGACCTGCTTAACAACAAGGTGAACAATGAGTATGACATAGAAACCTTCTCGAAGCACCACGGGCAGATAGACCTGAAGCTGAGAGAGCTGAAGAACATTATAATAAAGTATCTGCCGAGCGACATACAGCACAACAACAGGCTGACGGCCACGCTATATGACCTGTATAACAACGAAGAGTGGCTGCAAAACCATTCGATGGTGGAAGACTGCATATTCATACCGGCCATACGCAACCTTGAACGCAAGTTTAAGCAGAACGACGTGAGCGTGAAGATTTCGAAAATGATAAGCCGTAATCCTAATAACAGCGAGACGCTGAGCGACCGCGAGAAAGACGTTATAGTGAGCTTGGTGCAGGGAATGACCAACAAAGAGATTGCCGACCATCTTTGTATTTCTATCAACACCGTGATAACCCACAGGCGCAACATCGCGCGTAAGTTGCAGATACACAGCCCCGCAGGCCTGACGATATATGCCATTGTGAACAATCTGGTGGACATATCTTCTGTGAAACTCTGAAAGAAGATTTAAAACGGTCATGAATTTTTGTGTTAAAATCGGTACGCTGTATCGATTTTTTGTTTTATATTTGCACTCGAAAAAGAATTAAAAAGAAAACTTTTTGAAGAAAATTATTTGCGAAGTTGACAAAAATGGAAAACTTTTGCGAAAACGTTTTTGAAAAAGTTTTCCAAAATCAAGAATATGGAAATAAAGAATTTTACAATCACGAAGCGCGACGGAAGCACAGACCGTTTCAGTCTTGACAAGATAATGAATGCCATAATCAAGGCGTTCAACTCAGTGAATGAACCTGCCGACTTGGGCTGTATCTCAAAGATAATCAGCCACTTGGATATGCACGAGGGCATAAAGGTGGAGGACATACAGAACCAGGTTGAAGAGGCCCTGATGAAGGAGGGATACTACAAGGTGGCAAAGAGCTTCATGCTGTACAGACAGAGGCACACCGAAGACCGCGAGACAATGGAGAAGTTGAAATTTTTGACAGACTACTGCGATGCGGCAAATGCGGCAACCGGCTCAAAATATGACGCCAACGCCAATGTTGAACATAAAAACATAGCAACGCTCATAGGCGAGTTGCCAAAGTCGAACTTCATACGCCTTAACCGCCGTCTGCTGACCGACCGTATAAAGAAGATGTACGGCAAGGAGCTTGCCGACAAGTATATCGACCTGCTTAATCACCACTTTATATATAAGAACGACGAGACGAGCCTGGCCAACTATTGTGCCTCGATAACGATGTATCCGTGGCTTATAGGCGGCACGACGTCGATAGGCGGAAACTCTACGGCGCCCACAAACCTCAAGTCGTTCTGCGGCGGCTTTGTCAATATGGTGTTCATGGTGTCGAGCATGTTGAGCGGAGCATGCGCCACGCCCGAGTTTCTGATGTATCTCAACTATTTTATCGGTCTTGAGTACGGAAAAGACTACTGGAAGGAGGCCGACAAAGTGGTAGACCTGTCGATGAAGAAGCGCACCATAGACAAGATGGTTACCGACTGCTTTGAGCAGATTGTCTACTCTATAAACCAGCCTACGGGCGCACGCAACTATCAGGCTGTGTTCTGGAACATAGCATATTATGACAAACCATACTTTGAGAGCCTGTTCGGCGACTTCTACTTCCCTGACGGCAGCAAGCCCGACTGGGACGGACTAAGCTGGCTGCAGAAGCGCTTTATGAAATGGTTTAACAAGGAGCGCACAAAGACCGTGCTGACATTCCCTGTTGAGACGATGGCGCTGCTGGCCAAGGACGGCGACGTGATAGACAAGGAGTGGGGCGACTTTACGGCAGAGATGTATTCAGAAGGCCACTCGTTCTTTACATACATGAGCGACAATGCCGACTCGCTGAGTTCATGCTGCCGACTGAGAAACGAGATACAGGACAACGGTTTCAGCTATACGCTTGGTGCGGGCGGCGTGTCTACTGGCTCGAAGAGCGTGCTGACAATAAACCTCAACCGCTGCATACAGTATGCCGTGAACAACAAGATGGACTATAAGGAGTTTCTGTCTGACGTGATCGACCTTACTCACAAGGTGCAGCTGGCATATAATGAAAACCTCAAGGAACTGCAGCGCCACGGTATGCTGCCGCTGTTCGACGCCGGATATATCAACATCGGCAGACAGTATCTCACAATAGGTATCAACGGACTTGTGGAGGCTGCCGAGTTTATGGGTCTGCAGATAACCGACAATCCTGATTATCTGGCATTTGTACAGACTGTGCTCGGACTTGTGGAGAAATACAACAAGCAATACCGTTCGAAAGATGTACTGTTCAACTGCGAGATGATTCCGGCAGAGAACGTTGGAGTTAAGCATGCCAAATGGGACAGGGAAGACGGCTACTTCGTGCCGCGCGACTGCTACAACAGCTATTTCTATGTTGTTGAGGACGATTCGCTGAACATCATAGACAAGTTTAAGATGCATGGAGCACCATACATACAGCACCTTACGGGCGGCTCGGCGCTGCATATGAACCTGGACGAGCATCTGTCGAAGGCACAATACCGCCAGCTGCTCAAGGTGGCAGCCAAGGAAGGATGCAACTATTTCACGTTCAACATTCCCAATACAATATGCAACGACTGCGGCCACATAGACAAACGCTATCTGAAGGAATGTCCTCACTGCCACAGCAAGAACATTGATTACATGACGCGAATAATAGGATACCTGAAGCGTGTTAGCAATTTCTCTGCAGCACGTCAGGAGGAGGCTGCTCGCAGATATTATGCCGGTAAGGACAAGATGGCCGTATCAGAGTAGTCGGGTCGGTAGCTGAAATGCCGGCAGGCGTATAACGCGTCATGCCGGGGATGACAAAGAGAACTAAAAACTTAAAGTAAAGACATATACATGCTTAAATACGTTAACACGGGTGTGGTGTTTCAGGAGATACCCGACGAGGTTACACTTGCGGTGAACATATCCAACTGTCCGTGCCGATGTCCCGGCTGCCACAGCCGCTACCTTTGGGGCGATGTGGGCGAACCGCTTACGCCCCTGGTGCTCGATGGCTTTATACGGGAGTATGGCGACGACATAACGTGCATCTGCTTTATGGGCGGCGACTCGGAGCCTGAGTATGTAGATATGCTTGCCTGCTATGTGCATAAGGCCTATCCTAAAATGAAGGTAGGCTGGTATAGCGGCCGCACGAGGATATCGTCGGCAGTGAACAAGGCTGATTTCGACTATATAAAGGTGGGCCCATATATAGAGCATCTTGGATGCCTGAAGAGCCGCACGACAAATCAGCGGCTTTACAAGCGTGCTTCGGGCGACGGATTTACTGATATAACATACAGATTCTGGAGTGGAAAAGACTGAAAGTTTTTTTCTTATTTGATATCTATGATGTCCGGTGCGTAAGTGCACCGGACGCTTTGTTTTCACCGGTAGCCACATTGCTTGCGGGGGGTAGTCGGTTGTTAGCTTGCTTGGCAGATATATATAATAAGGTGAATTTTTGCATAAGGATATCACAGAGGCATTGTAAAAATAGTGTAAATTTTTGCGCGTCTTGATTTTTAAGGCTATTTTTGTATTCGCAAAAGAATGAAAGCGTCAATGAACAATCGTTTGGCTATATATATATTGTCGGTTGTGGCAATAGCTTTAGGTGTTGTTTCGTGCGGAAGAACCGGTATCTCTAAGTCTGTTGTTATGGCAGACAGCCTGTCGCAGTCTGATCCGGCTGCAGCTATGGCATTTATAGACAGCATTACCGCGCGCAACGAAAATATGTCAACGGACAGCAGAATGCGCTTAGGACTATTGAGGACAAAAGCTCAGAACAGCGCCGGAGTGATGTTTACGTCAGACAGCGTGATGCGCAATATCGTTGAATATTATGAAAGTGAAGGAGACGCAGACGACCGTATGCTGGCCTATTATCTTATGGGCAGCGTGTACCGCGACTTAGGCGATTCGCCTTTGGCCTTGCAATATTTTAATAAAGCAGCGGAGCAGGCCGATACAACCAGCGCCGACTGCGACTATCGTCTGCTATGCCGTATACACGGACAGGCGGCCAATCTGTTCCTTAAGCAGGAAATCCCATATTATGCCCTTAAGGAATTTGCCATTGCAGAGCGTTATGCCATGACTGCCGGTGACACTTTGTCGGCATTGGTCTTTCATGAACAGCGTGCCAATGCCTACTATCTGCTAAATATGCCTGACTCGGTTAAGGCCGTCAGAGAACACGTGGCGGCATTATATTCACAGTATGGATATTCTGCACATGCTGCGTTGGCTGTCGGGGCTTTGGTTCATCAGATGCTGCGCTGCGAAAACTATTCAGCTGCAAAAGAATATATGGACATATACGACAGATACGTCTTTGCCGGCGGTAAGGATAAAATGGCAGAAGAGGGGCGCGATGTGTACTATTCATATAAGGGAGGATATTATCTGGGAATAAATAAAACTGATTCAGCCGAGTATTTTTTTCGCAAAGGTCTGAGCTGTTCGTCAAGTTTCAGCAATACGGAGAGTGCATGCCGCGGGTTGGCAGCCCTTTATAAACAGCTTAATCAGGCAGACTCTTTGGTGAAGTATACAGAGATGGCCCGCGTGGCAAATGATTCTGCCTATGCCTGTATGACCACTGAAAAGCTGTTGCATATGAAAGCGCTATATGACTATGGTCAGCAGCAGCGTATTGCATCAGATGAGAGAGAGAGGGCGGACAATGCATTGTTGGCGATTGTGCTTATTGTTGCTTCGTTTGTAGTGATTCTGTTAGTGTTCTTTGTTTTCTATTATAGAAAATTGCTCTTTAAGGAAAAAGAGAATGAACGGATGCAGAAAGAATGGCACGAGATGGAGCTGGAGAACAGAAAGCATAGGGAGAATATACGAATGCTCAAGCAGACGAAAGAAGATCTGAATGTACTGCTGCGACAATACGAGGGAGAGATAGAGCAGCTGGTAAAGGAAAAAACTGCTGCTGTGGAAGATCTGCAGAGAAAGATATCTGAATATGATAAAAACAGTCAGGAGCGGTATAGAAAGAAAAAGAATGTCGAACTGTATAACTCGTCAATTGTCATTAGATTTCATTATTTCGCCGAGAAAGTTATGGCATCTCCTGCTTTTGATGATTGGAAAGAATTGTATAAGTTCGTATCAAAAGAGCTTCCCGAACTTGCTGAGTATAAAGACACATTGAAGAATGGCGAATATGAGATTTGCGTTTTGGTAAGACTGGGATTCGCACCTTCAGAAATAGGAATACTGACCGGAAGAAAATTATCTGACATTGCAAATATCCGTAAGAGATTGTTGCTAAAGCTCTCAAACAGAGAGGGTTCCGCGAAAGACTTTGATATTTATATGAAGGAAGAGTTCTGATGTAGGGCGGAAAAGTAGGAATTTTAATTATATAAATGGGAATATAAGGTTTAGGTGAATTTTGTGAAGTTTTGTGAAGTTTTATTTCAGCGATAATTTGCTGAATTAGTGCTTGTTGCCTATTTTTGCAGAAAAATCAAAATAGCGTGATGAAGGTAATTAAAGCATGTTTGGTATTTAGCATATTGTTTTTGTTATTTACCGTTAAGGCTAGTGCCGCAGGTTTAGATGAGATTCATTATATAGGTAATCAGCTGCATCTGACATCAACAAAAGTTGATGAGAGTAGTGTGGGCAATCAGGTGCCGCGGGCCCCTATGGCACCGTTGACTATAAGTATTGACGGCAATACGCTTTATCTGTATGAACAGTTTACAGAAATGTCGCTTGAACTTTCTGAAGAAAGCGGTGTTGTCTTTACTGACTATATTGCCGGAGGTGCATACAATACAAGCCTTCCTTCAGACCTTAAGGGCACTTATGAGCTTTTGATGAATGATGGTGAGTATATTTATACATGTACTCTTGTTATAGAATAAATTATACTTTATAAAATATATGTCCGTGTAATGCCTATGTTTACATTTTAAACTAAGAGTCTAAATCTCTCTCGAATTAAGGCTTGTTGATTATTGCACGGACGGGTTAAATTGAGATTTTCTCTCAATCGGCACAAAACTTTTATATATATATGAAAGCGCAGCAGTTTTGTATTAATTAATACAGGCTGCTGCTGTTTTTCTTTTGGTATTTTGACAGGTGGTTATTGAATACTAACGATAAAATGCAGTCTTTACATCTTTAAGATGATATCAAATAAATGTGATTATGTTATGCTGCCGCATAAATCTTTCATGTAAAGCGACTCTTTGCGTGTATAAACTAAAATATTAGGTCGTTATGGAATATACGATTTTCTTGGCTGAATGCTGAATCGTTAATCCTGTGGGCAATTTGTTATTTTGGATAAAATCGTTTTTTGTTACAGACTTTGTGTATAATCCTCTTGACTATTGTTAGGGGAGTGGGAGCTGTGCATCGTAGTTTGACGTCAGATGTCCCTAATATTTACGTAACCGTTCATTACAGCATAGATGGTAAGTGCCGACACACTTTTCACTTGGAGCTTTTCCATGATATTGTGACGGTGTGTTACAACTGTAGACAGGCCGATGTTAAGTTTGTCGGCAATTTCTTTATTTATAAGCCCTTTGACAATAAGGGACATCACTTCAATTTCTCTGTCAGAAAGAATTTTGGCGTGCCTCACGGCATTGGTCTTTGGCAGATGGCGTCCTTCAGAATGGGCCATCTGTTCGAGCCATAAAAGAGATTTGATTAGCTCGTTTTCTTTCTTGTCTGTATATAGACAATGAAAGGCTGTAAGCTGTTGGTTAATATCAGCTGACGAACTAGTCAGCATGATTGTTTTCTTTATATTACTTAAGTAAAAGTCTTTATCTTCAAGAATGATGTTAGCTGAGGCAAAATAATGATAGAATTTATCCGGTTGTGCGTTCAGCAAATCCTGGGTTGAATTGAATATTTCGACAGACATCATGGGAATAATATTCTGTAGTATGCTTTTCAGCCCAATGGCTGCAAGCGTATTGTTGTCGATTATGGATATCTGAGGAAATTTGCTGTACATATGTGATGTGTGTTATGTTATCTGTTGAAAACAAATGTAGGGACAAAAACATCAGTTTGTCCCTACATTTTAATCTATACCTTTGATTGAATTTTAATTTTATATCCTTATGACAAGAATCCGAGAAGAGCACCGGCAGCAACGGCTGAACCGATAACTCCTGCTACGTTCGGACCCATAGCGTGCATCAGAAGGAAGTTGTGGCGGTCGTATTCGAGTCCCAGGTTGTTTGATATACGCGCACTCATAGGTACGGCGCTGACGCCGGCATTACCGATAAGCGGGTTTATCTTCTTGCTCTTGGGCAAGAACAGGTTCATCAGTTTCACGAAGAGTACTCCTGATGTAGATGCCACGATGAAAGAGAATGCACCCAGAACGAAGATGAATATTGTGTTCATTGTGAGGAACTCGCTTGCCTGAGTTGAGCATCCTACTGTAAGGCCGAGCAATATTACGACGATATCGTTCAGTGAACTGCCTGCAGTTTTTGCCAGACGTGTTGTCTTGCCTGATTCTTTCAGAAGGTTACCGAAGAACAGCATACCGAGCAGCGGCAGACCTGACGGAACGATGAATGTAGTAAGCAACAGACCGATAATAGGGAACATTATACGCTCTGTCTGGCTTACGTGGCGAGCCGGCTTCATGTGGATTACACGCTCCTTCTTTGTTGTGAGCAGACGCATCAAAGGAGGCTGGATAACCGGTACCAGTGCCATGTATGAGTAAGCACATACTGCAATGGCTCCCATGAGGTTCGGACTCAGTTTGGATGACAGGAAGATAGCCGTAGGACCGTCGGCACCACCGATGATGGCGATACCTGCAGCCTGATTGGGCTCAAATCCGAATGCAAGTGCAAGCATATAAGCTCCGAAGATACCAAACTGAGCTGCTGCTCCGATAAGGATAAGCTTAGGGTTGCTGATCAGTGCAGAGAAGTCTGTCATTGCACCAATGCCAAGGAATACCAAAGGAGGATACCATCCTTGACGTACACCCTGATAGAATATGTTAAGTACAGAATTGTCTTCGTAAAGTCCTATTTCAAGTCCGGCTTCAGCCTTGAACGGAATGTTTCCGAGGATGATGCCAAGGCCGATTGGAACAAGCAGCAATGGTTCGAAGTCTTTTTTAATGGCCAGCCATATGAAGAATATGCCGGCAGCAATCATGATGATGTTACCCACTTCGGCATTTGCGAATCCCGTATAGGTAATGAAATCATAAAAATTGCTTTGAATAAAATCTATAAATCCCATGGTAGTTAAATTATCCGATTGTTATTAAAGCATCACCTTCCATTACGGTGTCACCCTTGTTTACTAAAACAGATGTAACAGTACCGCTGCATTCAGCTTCGATATTGTTTTGCATCTTCATAGCTTCGAGTATTATTACAATGTCACCGTCTTTCACAGTATCGCCAACTTTAACTTTGATGTCTGTGATCGTTCCCGGCAGCGGAGCAGTAACCTTTATTCCTGCACCAGCTGGAGCTTCAGTCTTGGGCTTGTCGGCTACCGGAGTTGCAACAGGCTGAGCAGCAGGAGCTACCGGAGCTGCAACCTTAGGTTTATGAGGCTTTGTTGCCGGATTAATAGGACGTTTCATCTCCACTTCGAATGAAATGCCGTTTACATTAACTTTGGCAATGTTGCCTTCTACATCCACGATCTCAACGTCATAGTCAACGCCTTGTACTTTATATTGATATTTGTTCATTTCTTTATTTTGTTAAAGGTGTTAGTAAATATTATTGTTGTTTTCCCTATTAAGGTATTATTGGTTCTTCTGGATGAATGTTCCAATATGTATGGTGAGGTTTGATCGTTATCACGTTGCTTTCTATATCGTGTACGTCATCTTCATATTGTTTCAGTGCCATGGCGATGACGGCGATATAAATTTCTTTGTCGATACCTCCAGTCTGCAAACCGTCTTTAAGGATAACCTTAGTCTTATGTCCGGTTTCGGCAATCTTTTCACCTGTTTTCACAGCGGCCTTGATAGGCTGAATCTTGCCGGCTTTTTTAATGGCTTGCTTATGTGCCATAAACAGACCTAATATTCTGAAGAACACATACAGCAGTGCGAGACAAGAGAACACAATGCCCATTGACAGAACAGTTATACCAAATCCGTGTGGGTCTTCTCTTTTCAGTTTGGCAATCTTTGTCTCATTTGCGTGGATGTAATTTTCAATTCCGGGTGTTACGCAGTCAGACGTTTTAACAGCCCATTGGTCGGCACCGTCTTTAATTCGTGCATAAGACTGGTTGGCTGCCAATGGCGGAACTGTTACAGAGTCGATAATGTCGACGGCATTTCCGTCATAGAGCGCAATCCAAGTAGGCTTGTCCTTGCTGATCTGGGCTGACAAATGTAGTGTACCGTGAGAAGGATTGCTGTTGAAGAAGAACAGCAAATGTTCGCGCGCAGACATTGATGTGCGGTTGTCTCCGTTAGGAATACAACTCATCATCTTGATGCGTTGCGGAACAGAAAGTCCTTTGTTAAGAACTCTGCGGTCTGTTGTGATGTACATACCGCGTACGTCATAAGTGGAAAAAGAAGTATTGGCCAATTCAATCCAGGCCCTTCTGTTTCCGAATTCGTCTTGAAGGTTAGCTGTGTTGTTTGTCAGCACTTCATTTATCTTAATGTTTTTGGCTCCTTGGCCATACATCGTCAGAATGCCGGCAAACATGGTACAAAGCAGTAAACCAAACTTTTTCATATTAGAGTATTAAAATTAAGTAATTATATTCCGCAGAAGAACAGCACAATGATTTGTGCAGTGAATATTCTAAGGAACATGCTCAGCGGATAAACTGTAGAATATCCTATTGATGGCGCTTCCTTCGAACATATAGAGTTAGCGTAAGCAAGTGCAGGTGGGTCGGTGTATGTTCCTGCAATCATACCCATTATTGTGAAATAATTAAATTTATATTTCTTTCTTGCAATTATGCCTATAATAAGAATAGGTATAATGGTTATCAAGAAACCTGTGTATACATATTTAACTCCGTCTCCTTGTATCACAGTCTCAAGGAATCCGTCACCGGCCTTGATTCCGACACTTGCCAAGAATAGCATCAATCCTATTTCTCGCAGCATCATATTGGCACTTGTCGTAGTGTACGTTACAAGATGCACTTTGTAGCCGTAGCGTCCGATAAGGATGGCTATGATAAGCGGTCCTCCGGCTATACCTAATTTTATAGGTACAGGAATACCAGGAATGGCCACAGGTATGCTTCCGAAAAGAATACCGATAAATACTCCGACAAATATTGTTGCGATGTTAGGAGCATCGAGACGCTTGATAGAATTTCCCATAACGGCAGCCACTCTATTTACAGCGTCTTCAGGTCCTACAACCATTATGCGGTCGCCAACCTGTAATGACAGGCTGGGAACGGCGAACAGGTCCATACCCTGACGTGTGACACGAGTGACGTTTACACCATAGGCGCTTGAGAAATGCATCTGTCCGAGAGTCTTTCCGTTTATTGAAGAGCGGGTAACAAGGATTCTCTTGCTGACCATAGGCTCATCCTGCTTTTTCCAGTCGACATTTATTGTCGGACCGATAAATGCAATGATAGCTTCTGCGTCATTTTCAGCGCAAACAACAAACAGCTTGTCGCCAATATGGAAGATGGTGCTACCGTTAGGTATGCTTACGTGTCCGTCATGCAATATGCGTGAACATACGAAGTCGCGGTTAAGGAAGTTGTGGACCTGAGCCAATGTCTTTCCTTCAAGGTATAGATTGGTTACCTCAAGATCCATAAAATGAGGCTTTACGTCATCATTGTCCTCTTCTTCTTTGGCCAACTCTTCCTCCTCTTTTTCCAACTTTATACCGAAGATGTATTTTATTGCAATTGTTGCTCCGATAATGCCCAATACACCTAATGGATATGCACAGGCATAACCAGAGGCGATCTGTGGCACTTCGCCTTTGTCGAAGATAGAGTAGAGCGTCTCATTGGCAGCTCCAAGACCCGGGGTGTTTGTTACTGCACCATAAAGAGTACCCACCATCATCGGCAAGTTCTTTGGGTCTGATGTGTCAAAGAAGATGTAATAACATGCAAACATCACAATAACGTTCAGAACAACCATTACGGTTGACAGGAGGTTAAGGGTTATTCCGCCTTTTCTGAAGCTCTCCAGAAAACCAGGACCGACCTGAAGTCCGATCATGAACACAAAGAGTATCAGTCCGAACTCTTGGAGAAATGATAGAATGTTTGTTGGTGCGGTAAAGCCAATATGTCCTGCGGCAATACCTGCAAAAAGTACAAATGTCACTCCGATGGAAATACCTCCGATTTTTATTTTCCCAAGGTATACTCCCACGGCAATCACAATCGCATAGAGCAGCACTATGTGTGCCACTGAATCTGTAGTAGTAAATAAATTAATCAGCCAATCCATAACATGTTTTTACGATTTTGCAAAAGTAGATAAAATATTACTCATTTAATAATTTTTGTGCAATTATTTTATGCCTAATTTTCCCGTTTTTGTATTTTTCACGGTTATAAATTAATTTCTGTTCTTTTTTTGTCGTTTGTTTGAAAAAAATACTATCTTTGCAAAATAGAATTACGTGATTTCCAAGTGTGATGATTTCATTTTGTCATTTTGGTCGTTGTGTGTTCTATATTTGACGGTTAGAATGCGTGTGAGCCTTAGCCGCATTTATAATGCCCTGTCTCACGCATCGTGTCCTTTGCCGTGTTAACGAAGCTGATATATAAAAACATAAAACAACTTATATAATATTACACTTATGTCAAACTGCAAAGAAAAGCTCTTTACTGAGTTTGTTGCGCCTTCCAAGCAAGAATGGCTTGATAAGATTCAGGTCGATCTGAAAGGTGCCGATTTTGATAAACGCCTTGTATGGCGTACGAACGAGGGTTTCAACGTGCAGCCTTTTTATTTAAGAGAGGATGTTGAAAAGTTGAAGACACCAGAATCTTTACCAGGAGAATTTCCTTTTGTTCGCGGTAACAAAAAGAATGACAACGAATGGTATGTGCGCCAGAATATTAAGGTAGATGACGCCAAGACTGCTAATGAGAAAGCCTTAAGCTTGCTCAACAAGGGTATTGACTCTCTGGGATTCAAGATTTCCGGAGATAATGTAAATAAGGATTTTGTAGAGACTCTGTTGGATGGTATCGTATGTGATGCCGTTGAACTGAATTTCTGCACATGCAAACGTCATACATTGGCTTTGGCTCAGATCCTTACAGAGTATTTTGAGCAGAAAGGCTATGATAAGGCTAAGATTGTAGGCTCTCTTGACTGGGATCCTATGGAGAAGGTGGTTATGAAGGGAAAGGACGTTACTCCTATCCTGGACATAGCTCCTGAACTTGTAAAGACTTTGGCCGCTTATCCTAATTTCCGTTGCATTGCAGTTAATGCTGTTTCTTTGAATAATGCCGGTTCTTATATCGTTCAGGAATTAGGATATGCTTTGGCATGGGGAAATGATTATCTTAACAAGCTCGTTGAGGCTGGTGTTGATGTTGACCTCGCTGCAAGTAAGATAAAGTTCAACATGGGCATTTCTGAAAACTTCTTTATGGAGATTGCCAAGTTCCGCGCAGCACGTATGCTGTGGGCTGAAATCGTTAAGCAGTATGAGCCGAAGAGCGATGAGTCATGCAAGATGTGCGTTAATGCCGTTACTTCAAAATACAATATGACATTGTTCGACAGCTATGTTAACCTGCTCCGTTCTCAGACAGAGACAATGAGTGCTGCATTGGCTGGCGTTCATTCTATTGTCGTAACTCCGTTCGACGCTGTATATGAAACTCCTAATGAGTTCTCAGAGCGTATAGCACGTAACCAGCAGCTTTTGCTTAAAGAGGAAAGCCACTTTGACAAGGTTGTTGACCCAGGTGCAGGAAGCTACTTTATCGAGGAACTTACAACATCTCTTGCTAACGAAGGATGGAAGATCTTCCTGAACGTAGAAGATAACGGCGGCTTCCTTGAAGCTGCAAAGAAGGGCATGATTCAGGACGATATAAATGCTACCAACGCCAAGCGCCATGAGGCTGCTGCAAAGCGTAAGGAATTTATCCTTGGTACAAACCAGTTCCCGAACTTTACAGAAAAGTCTGAAGGCAAGCGAGCTCTGACATGTTGTTGCTCTTGTGGAGATGAACATGAGGCTGCATTTAAGTCTATCAACTCTTCACGTCTGGCTGCTGATTATGAAGACCTTCGTATAAAGGTTGAAAACAGCGAGAAAGTGCCTGTTGCATTTATGCTTACTATCGGTAATCTTGCCATGCGTCAGGCTCGTGCTCAGTTTAGTTGTAACTTCTTGGCATGTGCCGGTTACAAGGTTGTCGACAATCTTGGATTCAGCACTGTCGAAGAAGGTGTTGATGCCGCATTGAAAGCCGGTGCAGACATTGTTGTTCTGTGCTCAAGCGATGACGAGTATGCAGAATATGCAATTCCTGCATACAAGTATCTTGACGGCAGAGCCATGTTTGTTGTTGCCGGTGCTCCTGCTTGCATGGAAGACCTTAAGGCTGCCGGCATAGAGAACTTCATACACGTACGTTGCAACGTTCTTGAAACATTGAAAGAGTATAACGCTAAATTGGGTATAAAATGAGAAAGAATTTTAAAGACATCGATATATTTTCAGGAATAAATCCTGTTGATGGAAACGAATGGCAGAAAGCCAACGGGATAACTCCTAATTGGAAAACTCCTGAACACATAGAGGTTAAGCCCGTATATACAAAAGAAGATCTTGAGGGCATGGAGCACCTCGACTATACAGCCGGACTTCCTCCTTTCCTGCGTGGTCCGTACAGCATGATGTATCCTTTCCGCCCGTGGACAATCCGTCAGTATGCCGGTTTCTCAACTGCAGAGGAGAGTAACGCATTCTATCGCCGCAACCTGGCCAGTGGACAGAAAGGTTTGTCTGTTGCGTTCGACCTTCCTACCCACCGTGGTTACGACCCAGACAACGCACGTGTAGTTGGTGACGTAGGTAAGGCAGGTGTGTCTATCTGTTCTGTTGAAAATATGAAGGTTTTGTTCAACGGAATTCCTTTGAACAAGATGTCTGTTTCAATGACAATGAACGGTGCCGTTCTTCCTGTTATGGCATTCTATATCGTTGCCGGACTGGAGCAGGGCGCTAAGCTTGAAGAAATGGCCGGAACAATTCAGAACGATATTCTGAAGGAGTTCATGGTGCGCAACACATATATCTATCCGCCTGCATTCTCAATGAGAATCATCAGCGATATCTTTGGCTATACGTCAAAGCTGATGCCTAAGTTCAACTCAATATCTATTTCTGGTTATCACATGCAGGAAGCCGGTGCTACGGCTGATATCGAGTTGGCTTACACAATTGCCGACGGTCTTGAGTATGTTCGTGCCGGTGTCAATGCAGGTATCGATATCGATGCTTTTGCTCCGCGTCTGTCTTTCTTCTGGGGTATCTCAATGAACCACTTCATGGAAGTTGCCAAGATGCGTGCCGCACGTATGCTTTGGGCTAAGGTTATCAAGCAGTTCAACCCGAAGAATCCTAAGTCTCTTATGTTGCGTACCCACTCTCAGACATCAGGTTGGTCGCTCACAGAGCAGGATCCATTCAACAACGTAGGCCGTACATGTATCGAGGCTATGACAGCTGCTTTGGGTCATACACAGAGCTTGCACACCAACGCTCTTGATGAGGCTATTGCACTGCCTACTGACTTCTCTGCACGTATCGCACGTAATACTCAGATCTATATCCAGAACGAGACAAAGATCTGCAAGCATATCGATCCGTGGGCTGGTTCATATTATGTTGAGAGCCTTACAAATGAGCTTGCTCATAAGGCATGGGAGCATATTCAGGAAATCGAGAAGCTTGGCGGTATGGCTAAGGCTATTGAAACCGGTGTACCTAAGATGCGTATTGAAGAGGCTGCAGCCCGCACTCAGGCCCGTATCGACAGCGGCGCACAGACTATTGTCGGCACAAACAAGTATCGTCTTGAGCACGAGGATCCTATTGATATTCTTGAGGTTGACAACTCAGCTGTTCGTCAGGAGCAGGAAGAAGGACTTGCTCAGTTGCGCGCAAACCGTGACAACGAGAAAGTTAAGCAGACACTTGCTGCTCTTACAGAATGTGTCCGCACTGGCGAGGGTAACCTTCTCGAAAAGGCTGTTGAGTGTGCCAAGGCAAGAGCAACTCTCGGTGAGATAAGTGATGCCTGCGAGGAAATCGTTGGCCGTTATAAAGCAGTTATTAGAACAATTTCAGGCGTGTATTCATCAGAAAGTAAGAACGACTCAGACTTTGCTAAGGCATGTGAGTTGACAGAAGAGTTTGCAAAGAAGGAAGGTCGCCGTCCACGTATCTTTATAGCTAAGATGGGACAGGATGGTCACGACCGTGGTGCTAAAGTTGTTGCAACAGGATATGCTGACTGTGGTTTCGACGTCGACATGGGTCCGTTGTTCCAGACCCCGGCCGAGGCTGCTCGTGAGGCTGTAGAGAACGACGTTCATATCGTAGGTGCAAGTTCTCTTGCTGCAGGACACAAGACTCTCATTCCGCAGCTTATTGAGGAGCTGAAGAAACTTGGACGTGAGGATATCATGGTAATTGCCGGAGGTGTTATTCCTGCACAGGATTACGACTTCCTCTATAAGGCAGGCGTTGCTGCAATCTTTGGTCCTGGTACTTCTGTTGCCAAAGCTGCATGTGAGATGATGAACATCTTGCTCGATAAAGAATAAGTTTATTGATTGCAGTATTATATAAACGTGGAGCCGTAGATTTTTTTACGGCTCCATTTTTATTTGTCCACAATCGGGCATTATGATTCAGCCCGTATTTCTGTTTTATATTGATCGCATTTTTAATTCTTTGCAACTATATTAGACTGTGACTAAGAAAAACGGATGGAAAAACGGCAATAGAAAACAAAAAGTCGACAGAAAGTATAGATGCCACAAACAGATGAAACTATATGCAGCCTAATTACAATTTGTGTTTATCGTTGTATGAATATAATGTTTTTCGTATTGTGAAACGTGGCATATCGAATTACAGAATGTATGCTTTTACATGATAAAATACGGCTTTTTACATCACAAAAGCACACATTTTGCGGATGCCATAGATATCTATGGCATGTAAAACTAAAAAAAGTTTTTAAGAAACTCGTCACTCGTCACATTTACGCTTAACATATTGTATGTCAAAGTATTACAGCGTGATGAGTTGCGTCTTGAACTCATCACGCAAATACCATGCAAGCCATGTGTGATGAGTTGAAATCTTAACTCGTCACATCGCAAATGTTTGGATCACAGGTGGTTATGCTATGAAGTGACGAGTGATGAGTTTCTTAAAAACTTTTTTACAGTTATTGCATTGTCTTTTCCCAAATTTGGTTGACTTCAAAGAGTCCTTTCCCTGATTAAAGTTGACTTCTGTTAAACTTGTAACTGTTATTGGTTGTCAATACTTTATATTTGATACGCATATTTTTCCAAGCAACAATTTTATGTATAAGCGCTAAGAAACGTGCTTTGCAGATATAAAAAAAGGCATCTGTAGTAATTACAGACGCCTTTGTTTATACTGTTTAAGAATATATTATTCGTTGATAGCAGCAACACCGGGGAGAACCTTGCCCTCGATAGCCTCGAGCAGAGCACCACCACCGGTAGAGATGTATGACACTTTGTCTGCCATACCGAACTTGTTGATACATGCAACAGAGTCGCCACCGCCGATGAGAGAGAATGCTCCCTTAGATGTAGCTTCTGCTATAGCCTCAGCAATTGCTCTTGAACCGTCAGTGAATTTCTCAAACTCAAATACACCGGCAGGACCGTTCCACAGAATTGTCTTGGCGTCTTTGATTGCATCAGCAAATGCCTTGCGTGTCTCAGGACCTGCGTCCATGCCTTCCCAGCCTTCGGGAATGTTGTCAGACATGCAAACCTGTGTGTTGGCATCGTTAGAGAAGTCGTCAGCAGCAACGCAGTCTGTACCCAGAACCAAGTTAACGTTGTTCTCTTTTGCTTTCTTGATAACATCAAGAGCAACGTCCAGCTTGTCGTTCTCGCAGATAGAGTTACCAATCTTACCGCCCTGAGCCTTTGCGAATGTATATGTCATACCGCCGCACAGAATCAGGTTGTCAACTTTTCCGAGCAGGTTTTCGATGATACCAATCTTTGTAGATACCTTAGAACCACCCATGATGGCAGTGAACGGACGCTTGATGTTGCTGAGAACATTGTCAACGGCGTTAACTTCTTTTTCCATCAAATATCCCAGCATCTTGTGGTCGCCGTCAAAGTATTCGTCGATAACAGCTGTTGATGCGTGCTTGCGGTGAGCTGTACCGAATGCGTCCATTACGTAGCAGTCAGCGTAAGAAGCAAGTTTCTTTGCAAATTCTTTCTGACGCTCTTTCATTTCTTTCTTTGCAGCATCGTATGCAGGGTCTTCTTTGTCTATTCCTACGGGTTTTCCCTCTTCTTCAGGATAGAAACGCAGATTCTCGAGCAGAAGTGCCTCTCCTGGTTTCAGGGCAGAAGCTTCAGCACTTGCATTTGCGCAGTCAGGGGCAAATTTCACTTCAACGCCCAGGTGCTCAGAAACGTTCTTAACAATCTGGCTGAGTGACATTTTAGGGTTAACCTTACCTTTTGGCTTGCCCATGTGGCTCATCATAATAACGCTACCACCGTCTGCAAGAATTTTCTTCAGTGTAGGCAGGGCACCACGGATACGTGTGTCGTCTGTAACGTTACCATTTTCATCCAATGGCACATTGAAGTCAACACGGACAATAGCCTTCTTACCGGCAAAATTGAATTGATCGATTTTCATATTAGTTTCTATTTATTTTATATAAGTTATAAACTGTCAGTTTTTATTTTGCACGCAAAGTTAGCAATTTTAATTGATATACAATTAAGTGTAAATGATTATTTTAAAATTTTTGACATGATGTTAATCTGAATGTAACCTCTGCTTAGCAATCGGGCATTAAATATTTCTTTGTCGTTATTGCAAACCTCTGGTGTTAACTGTCTGCTGATTTTTCTTATTCCTATGTGATATAGTATTTCTGCACCTTTGAATTTTTGGTGTGCAGCGGTCTTAATGCGTACATGCCGTTATTCTGAATGCTGGAATTTCAAAGGCAATTATGAGCGTTCCATCTTTCTGCAAGCTGTGTAACTTGCAGCCATGTCTGATAGTTCCTGATTAGAAAGCTTTGTCTGAAGGCGTAAAGCTAAATCGGAAATTAGACCGCATATTACTTTATCAATTTTTTGCATTGATGCTTTCAGCCTGTCTTTTTGTTTCTATTGGCGTCTTTTTGTCATATTTTTTTGATATAGTCCACTGTGCCTGCGAAAAATATAATGAAAATCCGCTCAATATAAAGCAAAAATACAGACAGAATCCTAATGACAGATTTGGGATAAAAAACATCCCCATCACCTCTTTATGAACAAGATTTTTGATGGGGATGTTCTTCTGTTTACAGTTTTACGACAACGCTTAGTTGGCGTTTTCTCCGATATATTCTGATTCAATTGCAGGAGTTGTTCCTGCTGTCAGTTCCCATATGTTTTCAGCTTTCCATGTAGAGCCGTCGGCAGCATTAAGGTCTGTTACGTTATCGATTAGTGTTTCGTAATTGTTACCTCCGGCTTCAACGCAATGGTCAAGAGTATATGGTGTGGATTTGCCGACAAGCTTTATGGATGTAATGCCGTCAGGCAGCACTGCATAGCAAGATGTGACATGTCCGCTTGTATATCCTGCGATAGAGCCTATGCCTGATTCTTCGCCGCTGACACTGCCGTAAAATCCTACATGGGTTGAATAGCAACCATAAACATAGGCAGAACTGTTGTAGCTATAACCGACAATTCCTCCCATGGCTTCTGCCTGTAAAGATGCGTCTCCAATGGTTGAGTAGGCGGAGTAGCTGGCTACGACATCTCCACGTGTATTATAGCCAACAATGCCGCCAAGACGCACACTTTCTTTTGATGTGCTTGATGTTATGTTTAAACGGTTTGCCACGCATTGGGCTACAATTCCGAAACTGCTTTCTCCGGCAATGCCTCCGGCCAATACGCCTGATATGGTTGCGCCGTCTACGGCACATTTCAATAGTCTGCCGCTTGTCTCGATTCCGCTTTCTTGCGATGTTGAGCCTACGATGCCTCCTGCACGTGAGCTGGTGCCGCCAGCTGTAATTGTAGAACTGCCAGATACTGTGCAGTATTCAATTTTACCGTAACTTAAAGCGGCAATGCCTCCGGCGATGTTATTTGCACTGACGGTTGCGTCTGATACGTCGCAGTTGTTAACCTGCATGCTGTTGTTGCTCGTTATCGCCCCCGCACAATATCCTGTCACCGTAGCCTTGTTTATGTCGCAATTGTTGATTATGCCGAAGCTTGCACCTGCAACAACGCCGGCATACGATGAAGATAGGTTTCCTTCTACCGATGCATTTGTAAATTTGATGTCATGCACTTTGGCATTGGAGCCCAGTCCGCTGAAGAACCCTATGTTTGAGGCTTCGCTCTTTATGCTTAATCCGTTGATAGTTTTGTTGTTCCCGTTGAAGTCGCCTGAATATCCGTTTTGCATATTTGTGCCGACTGGTGTCCAGCTTATACCGGACATGTCAATGTCGTTTTCTATGACAACGTTGCTTGTAAGGCAGTCTTCTTGTTTTGCCCATTCCTCCAGACCGGCGGCGTTGAATATGTGGTATGTGCCGTCCGTTTTAGAGTATGAAGCAAATGTTTCGGCATTTATCGTACCTAAATCAAGTATATGTCCGGCAGTAAGATTTGTTTCTTTCTTGCCTGAACGCATGTAGCCATTGCCGTTTTCGTCATATAATGTCAGAGTCAGTCCGTTGTTTAGCGTGCCCGGTGCTACAACGAGATAGTATGTACTGCCTGAAGTGAAGTCGCCTGTAAGCGTCACTTCTGAAGCTGCTCCCTCTGCCTGTACTGAAGCCGAAGGATCGTTTGATGCTGCATCTATTACAATGGTGCCGGCTAAGGGTTCTCCGCCATTGCCTCTGAACACAGCCTTTTTCACCACATTGTTGCCGCTGTTCAGTGTGAACTTCACCACGGCGCATGTGTTCTTGAATACCAGTTCCCTGTTGGTGGTTGTTGCTACTGACGGATTAAGGCCTTTGGCAAAACTTCCTGCTCTTGATGTCTGAGTGGCATTAAGCGATGTAGTTATTGTTGTGCCTGAAATTGTAGCCTTCGCATCATAAGGATACAGAGCGTAATACGTTGAACTCGTTTCGTCTGCCATACCGGTAAACGTAACAGATGGTCCGCTTTGTGATGTGCTGAAGCGGTTGTTGTCAGACGGGTCGAATAATGAAATTTCATCACCAGTTTCCCATTCAACGCTGTTGCCTTCAGTGAGCTGAGTGCGGGTTATGCTGCCTGAGCCCGCAACAAAACTTGTAAAAACTTTTTTGCCGGATTGTGTGTCGTCCTTTTCGTCTTCGGTACACGACACAAATGCAGTCAGCATTGCTGCAAAACACAGAATGCTGATCATATTAGTGTTGTTTGTCATTTTTGTCTAAGTTTATGTCTTTAATTTCTTGTCTGAAATATACTTACCATTCATATTCTTCTTCTTCAAAGCCTTCGTGTGTGGCCGTTTCACCGTATCCGCTTCCACAGATAATCTGTTCTGCTTCAATTTCGATGGTTTTGCATGATGGTGATTCGTAATTTTCTTCTTTAGTTTTCATAATTTTATAATTTTAAATTATTGTTATAAGCTTATTCAGGTAAAAATCATATTGTATATTGTAATGACTTTGTGCGTTTTGCTTTTTAATCGTAAATCTTATTGCGGTTTTAATAATATGATGTTATTCGTCTGCGGTAAAACAAAGGTATGAGGTTTTTTGCTATGTCTGCTATATTTAGTGTTATTTTTTGTAAATTTGATGAAACTTTTTAACAAGTAGACTTGGCATGCTTACGGAAACGGCTTTTAGTGTATGATAGTGGCAATGCATAGTAATAGTAGTGTATAAACAGAATTAACTTTATGTGTAAATTTATAGCTGAAATATATCAGATTTACATTTTTTATTATTAATTTTACGCCATAAATAGAAAAACGCAAGAACGTAGTTTACGTTGGTTTGCCTGCGTGTTTAGTTGGCACGTTGTGTGTGTTGTGCTTATTTTGATGATTATTATATAAAAAATATAGACGATATGAAAGATTCTATTATTATCGTGAGCGGTGGAATGGACAGCGTTACGCTGCTGTATGAAATGAGGGAGCGGATAGCTTTAGGTGTTTCTTTCGATTATGGCAGCAACCATAATAAGCGTGAAATTGCATTTGCAAAGTTGCATTGTGAAAGATTAGGAATAAAGCACATTGTTATTGACCTGGATTTCATGGGCAAGTATTTTAAAAGTTCGTTGCTTGAGGGAGCGGAGGCTATACCCGAAGGCCATTATGAGGCAGAAAACATGAAGTCTACGGTGGTGCCGTTCCGAAACGGCATTATGCTTTCTATTGCTGCCGGTATAGCGGAGAGCAACGGACTTAAATATGTGTTGATTGCAAATCATGGAGGCGACCATGCCATTTATCCTGACTGCCGTGCTGACTTTATCAAGGCGATGAGCGACGCCACAAGACTTGGAACTTATCCGGGCATTGAGGTCATGGCTCCATATACCGATATAACCAAGACGGATATTGCACGCAGGGGAAAGGCTTTAGGCATAAACTATGCAGAGACATGGAGCTGCTATAAGGGCGGAGAGAAGCATTGTGGCAAGTGCGGCACCTGTGTTGAACGTAAAGAAGCTTTGCGTGATGCCGGGATAGATGATCCTACCATATATGAAGGTTGGCATCAGTATTATTGATTTTACTTATTTATATAGGTTTATACAGGCTGTAGGTTCGTATAAATCATGTTGGCTTGCCAGATAGGAGTGTCTGGATTTGCATTTTGGATATTAATTTTTGCAGATATAAAAACAGGTTGCGTCAAATAAGATGCAACCTGTTTTTTATTTTGTGTTATTATTAGAAACTTAGAAGTTATAATATACACCTAATGAAATATTGTTTCCGTCGAAGTCCATACCCCAGGCACTTACGTCTGTGTTGTCGTTCTTTGTATATCCGATGAAGCCAACACGTGCAACAAGGCTAAATTTGTCAACCTTGAGTTCAACGCCCGGTTTCAATCCTATAGACAATACGTCGTCAGCTCCGTTGTAGTGCTTGTATCCGAAACCACCTTCACAGAATACGTTGATAAGTTTGCTGTGCAGGAATGTATAACGTGCATAGGGGCTGATTTCAAATGTGTGAGTAGTAAGGCGCTCTGATGTAGCAAACTCGCCATTGTCAATCTGGAGTCCAGCCTTAGACCATCCGAACATAACACCGGCAGCCCAGTTGTCGTTGAACTTATATCCAATTTCAGGAAGCAGGCTATAGATTGTTTCATCGTCGTCGCCGCCGTAATCAACACTTGCAATACCAACATTACCACCTAAATAAACCTGTGCGTTAGCGCATACTGCAATCATAACGACAGCTAAAGTCATGAAAAATTTCTTCATACTAAATCCTTTCTTTTCTTTAATGGTTAATTAACTATTGTTTTTATGCAGGCCGTTTACCAAAACAGCATGCATGTGATTGCAAAGATGGATATTTAATTTAACATTAGCAAATGTTTTATCCCTTTTTTTGTGCGTTTTGGCAATATGTGTTAAATATTTGGAATAAACGGACAAATTATTTATCTTTGCAAATCTTAATCAATATGTGAAACTTTTAAGATGCAGCGAGTTTTCATAGCAGGCCCATGTGTTATAGAGTCGCAGGATTTATTAAATCGTGTGGCAGAGTGTCTTGTGCGTATAAACAAGAATTTTAACACAGATATTATTTTCAAGTCGTCTTTTGATAAGGCGAACCGTACTTCAATCAGTTCTTTCCGTGGTCCCGGTATCGACCGCGGACTGCAGATGCTGTCAGACATAAAAGAACGGTATGGCTTGAGGATATTGACAGACATACATGAGAGCTGGCAGGCTAAGTCAGTTGGAGAGGTGGCTGACGTTATTCAGATACCGGCATTCCTTTGCCGGCAGACTGATCTGCTTGTTGCTGCGGCCAAGACAGGACGCACTGTCAACATCAAAAAAGCGCAATTCTTAAGCGGAAAGGATATGGTTTATCCTGTGGAGAAAGCAAAGGATGCAGGTGCAGTAGATGTATGGCTTACCGAACGCGGCAATATGTATGGCTATAATAATCTTGTGGTGGATTTTAGGAATATTTCCGATATGCTCGACATCGTTCCCACTGTCATAATGGATTGTACGCACAGCGTGCAGAGACCAGGCGGTGGAGGAGGCAAGACTTCTGGCGACAGACGTTTCGTGCCGTCAATGGCTCTTGCTGCCAAGGCTTTTGGTGCAACCGGATACTTTTTTGAAGTACATCCTGATCCTGATAAGGCATTGAGCGATGGTCCAAACATGTTATGTATTGACGATTTGGAAAAAGTTATTGAAAGTATTTGTAAATAAAGTATTTATTTTATGATGGTCGCTAACGAAAGATTAACTCATGTAAGAGAGTATGCCGTCCAGTGTATAAAGGATGAGGCTCAGGCCGTAATGGAACTGCTTCCGCAATTGGATGATAACTTCGATAAGGCCGTTGCCTTGATGTATGGATGCCATGGCAAAGTGATAGTTACTGGAGTTGGTAAGAGCGGGCATATTGGTGCCAAAATAGCTGCAACATTGTCAAGTACCGGAACACCGTCATTCTTCATTAATCCGCTGGATGTCTATCATGGCGACCTCGGAGTTATGACAAAGGATGATGTCGTCTTGGCCATAAGCTACTCTGGACAGACTGACGAACTATTGCGCTTTATCCCGATGGTGCTTCACATGAACATTCCTATTATTGGCATGAGCGGAAATCCCGGTTCGTTGTTGGCTAAATATAGCACGGTGCATCTTCATGTGCAGGTAGAGAAAGAGGCGTGTCCGCTTAATCTTGCACCAACGAGCAGCACGACTGCTACTCTTGTTATGGGCGATGCTTTGGCTGTTGCCCTTATGCGTGTACGGGATTTCAAGCCAAGAGATTTTGCTCAGTTCCATCCCGGAGGCGAACTTGGAAAGCGTCTTTTGACAACGGCATACGATGTTATGCGTACAGATGATATGCCTGTCGTTCCGCCGACGATGCATCTTGGTGAAGCTATAATCCATGTGAGCAAATGCAAACTTGGTCTGGCTGTGGCTGTCGTAGACGACAAGATTGTCGGTCTGATAACAGATGGCGATATCCGTAGGGCTATGGAAAAATGGCAGGCGGAATTCTTTGACCGCACTGTCAGTGATATTATGACGCGTACACCGAAGGTAGTTTCGCCGCAGACTAAGATTAGTGACATTCAGAATATAATGAACAAGTATAAGATACATTCGGTGTTGGTGGTTGACGACAACAATCGGCTTTTAGGAGTCGTTGACCATTATCGCTGTATGTTGTGATAATGTATAGCGCCTGCTTTGGGGCAGGCGCTGTTTTTATAAGGTATGAAGATTTGTATTTTTTCAGTATTATTATTTTTTACGTGTAACGTCTGTGCACAGACTTCAGACTCGTTAATTGTTGAGAATTTGCGCGATGAGGGCATAACATTCTCTCATAACAATTCCGTTACACTTTTGATGAGCGGACAGGAGAAGTTCGACGATATGTTTCAGGCCATACGACAGGCACGGAGCAGCGTACATCTTGAATATTTTAATTTCCGTAATGACTCAATAGCATCTTTGCTGTTTCGTCTTTTGGCGCAAAAGGCGAAAGAAGGTGTTGAGGTGAGAGCCTTATTCGACGGTTTCGGTAATGATTCAAACAACCGCCCGTTGAAGCGTAAGCACCTTAAGCAGATGCGTTCTGTGGGGATTGAAATATATGAGTTTGATCCGGTAAACTTTCCCTGGGTGAATCATGTGTTCCATCGTGACCACCGTAAAATTGTCGTAATAGACGGTAAGATAGCATACACGGGCGGAATGAATGTGGCCGACTATTATATCAACGGAACAGAGGTCGTTGGCGAATGGCGCGACATGCATTGCCGTATTGAAGGGGATGAAGTGAACACCCTGCAGAAGATATTCCTACGTATGTGGAATAAAGTGACAGGTCAGAATGTGTATGGCGCAAAATATTATCGTGGTTATCATGGTGCCGACTATATCACAGGACTGAAGCCAGATACATGTTGTACGGCAGGAAAGAAGATGGTAGGCATTATAAACCGCGAACCGCGTGTGACGAATAAGATTATACGCAAGTTCTATACTGATGCCATCAATGAGGCCAAGGACAGCATAAAACTGGTAAATCCTTATCTTACTCTTAACAATACACTGAAACGGGCCTTGCGCAATGCCGTCAAGCGAGGCGTAAAGGTAGAGATTATGGTTTCTGCCCATAGTGATATTCCGCTTACTCCTGACTGTGTCTTTTATAACGTGCATAATCTTATGCAGCATGGTGTGGATGTATGGATATATAAGAAAGGCTTTCATCATACGAAGATCATAATGGTAGACGGGCGTTTCTGCACAGTCGGCAGTGCTAATTTGAATGCCAGAAGTCTTAACTTTGACTATGAAGAAAATGCTGTAATCATAGATCCGTGTACGACAAAAGAGCTTAACGATATGTTTGAAAGGGACAAAGCCGAATCGTTTAAGCTGACAGAAGAGACATGGGATGAATGGCGAACTCCGTGGCAGAAGTTTGTCGGATGGTTCGCTAGTCTGCTCACTCCGTTCTTGTAATAGGGCGTTTGCCGGCAGATGTTAATTTGTTTTGGCTCGGTCTGCCATTTAGTCAAAGACCACAATGTTCTGACTATTGCCGTTAACATGTGTGTGGCTATAGATTAATAAATAAAGATGTCGCGCAAATTATAAGATTTTTTCTTATAGTTTGCGCGACAATTTTGTAATGACAAGGAAAACAGATAATTCCCTTTATTCCTTTATCAGGTCTGTCATCAGCAAGATGTCAATTTCATCAATGCCGTGTGAAAGCAGAAATTTTCTGTCTTTTGCCAACTCGTCGTATAAGGTTGTTGACGTATCCTTACTTTGGCAAGACATGAACTTCTTAAACATCTCTATGGCTTCGCTTATGTTTCCGAGAAGCCATTGACAGTATCCGGCATTTAACCAGTCGCCATTTTCTGTGTCGTTGCTCTTCAGTATGCGCCTGTATGCCTTTTCTGCCTGTTGAAGTTTGTCAAGTCCCATAAGGTTCCATGCAAGGACTCTTGTTACCGGAATAGAGTCGGGATACTCTATGTCGAGCTTAAACAGCAAGTTGGTAGCATCAGAGTATCTTTCGGCTTTTGACAATGCAACACAATAGTTAAGTGCGTTTGCCTGGCTTTGTGGGTTCTCGTTATACAGAACCTCGTACCATTTAGCCGCATCATCATAGTTTTCTGCTTCAAAACAGGCACGTGCGAGCATCGACTTGGCACGCCGGTTGTCAGGCTGAAGTTCTAGAGACTTTTCGAGATATTCTGCTGCAGATTTAGGATTGCCGCAATAATTAAGCTCATAGATGCCGTGAATCAGCATGCATTTAGAATCGTTCGTGTCGTTGTATTTAGGCAGCAGATGCTCCAGGGCATTCTTGTTCTTGTGCTTAAGCATGAAATAGCACAAGTCGGGGAGCACCTTCTGTATTTCTGTTCCATTGAAAAGGTCATCGGCAACAAATATAGAGTTCGACTTGTCGAACGGGTTTACAAGTTGTCCACGCTGATGGAAAAGACGGAAGAAACGATACATATCCTGCAGAATCATGCGTCGTATATATGCCGGTTGCCTTTGGTCTTCATCGCTGACTGTCTGGCCGAGAGCCTCTTTCGTGTTGAACATCTCGCGCATGTTGGCCGGTATATGATTGATGACAGATGCCACGGCAAGCGTGAACGAATATTTGTCGCTGTCGCAGAACGGGCCGTTGTTTAGAATGTTTGTCAGCAACGGAGTGTCTTTCAGCTTGTCAACCGTAGATGATATTTCCGGATGCTCAAGGTAGAAAGGACAGAACCAGTTGGCTGCATGATAGAAGAACGGGAAACGCTTCATCTGAGAGAAACCTCCGAAATAGATGTCTGAGCCTGCTTTCTGCATGTTCATCATCTTTTGGAAACTCTCTTCCATTTTTTCCATTGCACGGTCTGACGCACCCGGATCAAAGATGTCGTTCATCGGGTCGTCTTCTTTCTCGGTAATGCCGAATCGTGTGATGTTCAGGTTGTTGTTCTTCATCAGCTCCGGCATTATGTCGCGCTGGATGGTGTTGTTGTCCTGTTCAGCGTTCATGCAGAATATTATCTGCTTTTGCAGGTCGGCTATCTCGTTTGCCACGCCGTTGCCTTCAAGTACAGAAGCTACCATCTCCCGCATCTGCGGATGCAGTCGCGGACCGGCTGAAAGCGCAAACACCCATCCGACCAGTGCCCGCTGGCGCAGCTTGCTGTCGGTTGTTTTTTTATAGACGTTGATCAGAACATGAAACTTGTTTATGTCCATGTTGTTCATCGTGGCCAGCATTATCGCACTTGTAATCAGCTGCGCGTCAATGATGTCTGTGGCAGGCGACAGCAGTATGCCTTCAAAGAAATCACGCTCGTTGTCGGTCCATTGTCTTGAAACTATGATATAGCCGAACAGGGCCTGTATGAAATCGTTGTGGCGACGGTAAATCTCTTTGCTCTTTTCTGTCCTTGCAGGTTCAGGCTCAAGACTTAGCATGGCAACATCTGTAACAAAAGTCTCGAGAGCTGTCTTGATACGCTCTTCGGAGAACGACTGATTGACAGACTTTCGTGTGGCTTCGGTGTAAAAAGATATGTTCTGGGCCATATACGCTATGCGCAGGTTGCTTACGAAATTGTATAGCCTTGCCAGCAGTTTGCTGTAAATATCCTTGCGCTGCGGATCGTTGAAGCCCCGCTTCATATATTCCAGCATCAGGTTATAGTCGCGCTCGATGTTTTCAAGTTCATCGTCATACATCATGTATGGATGTGCGCTTACAAACGACCGTGTGGAATGAATGCAGTAGCCCAGTTTTTTTCTGCCGAGCTCTTTGATTATATTGTCAAGCTGTTTGATGTCCTTCGTGTCCATAGGTCTTTATTGTTTTTTTAGCCATTTGTCGGCTGTGTCGATGTCTTTCTGCCTTGGAGGCGTAGCATGCTCAAATTTGATTTTAGGCAGAGCCTTTATTGTACGGCTGTCTATTTTGTAATATTTTTCAAATATCGGTGCAAAGTGCTGCAGCCCATATTTATTTATGGTGTCGCATGCGGCATTGTATCCTTTCAGAAACTCCTGCAGTTGCTGCTTTCTCCTCTTGTCTGTCATGGCCTTGCTTCTGAATGCTATCACGCCCAGGCGCATGTCCTTGTCGCGGCTGTCCATGAGCACGTCGTTCTTATATATTCGTGCCGTCGTTGCCTGCGGTTCTGTCAGCAGCATTGCGTCCATCTCGTTGTTGAGAAGCATCTGCAGCCTTAGCGCTACGTCGTTAATCTGCACCTTGAACACCTCTTCCGGTTTTAGCTTAACGCTGTCTGTGGCATAGTCGGCAAGCAGGGCCGTGGCAGAAAATCTTGCCATGGCTATCATCTTGTCGTTAAGCTGCTTTATGTTTCTGATACGCGCCTTGCGGTTGCTTATCAGCTGCCAGTAAGTGTTGGTGGCACTGATGTAGTCGAGACCGGTACCCTTGGCTTTCATGCGCTGTCCTCTTACCAGGTCTGTAATTCCGCCTTCAGTCTTTTCCGCCTTCAGAGCCGCGTCACAGTCAATCTGCGACATAAACTGCTTTAGCCTTATGTCTGCCTTGGCCGTGTCGAAGAGGCATTGCTCCTTGGCAACATACATGGGGAGACAGTCGAGCGTGGGCAGCACTCCTACTTTAAGTGCCAGCGAGTCTTCTTTTTTCCTTTTCTCATATTCGGCCTTTGACTGTTTCCTGGCTTCCTCATACGATTGTCCGCATGCTGTAAGAATCAAGGTTGACAGTAGGAAAATGACAATATGTTTGGCTTTCATATTTTTTTATAAAGATTAAAAGGGCAGCCCGGCTTTTATACACGGGCCGCCCTTCCGGTTTTATTATTAATGTGCGATATTAGTCATCCGTATTTATTGATGTTGCAAAGTTAGCGATTTATTTTGTAACTCAAAAAATAATCACTAATTTTGTATCGAAAAGGATAGTGGGCGGTGAATGTCTGTTTATTGCCTGACATGTCGGCGATTAGTGACTTTTCGTTTTTAAGGCCTTCATGTGCCCCCTTTACGTTTTTATATTATATAAAGGTTATGGCTAAAGACAAGATAGCTTATGTATGTTCCAACTGCGGTCAGGAGTCGGCAAAGTGGATCGGCAAGTGTCCGAGCTGCGGCCAGTGGAACACGTTTAAGGAAATCAGAATATCATCAGACGCAGGCCAGATGGCTGCCACGTCGGCCGCTGCTACAGTGAGGCGCACATTAAGAAACGGCGAGAGCCGCGCCGTGTCTCTTTCGGAGATAACGGCCGTAGACGAGCCTCGCATGGACATGCACGACGCCGAGCTGAACAGAGTGCTTGGCGGCGGACTTGTGCCTGGCTCGATAGTGCTGCTTGGCGGGGAGCCTGGTATAGGAAAGAGCACGCTCACACTTCAGACGATATTGCGGATGCCCGAACGTAAGATTCTGTATGTTAGCGGTGAGGAAAGCGCCCATCAGCTGAAGATGCGTGCCGACCGCATTGAGCATGGCGACAACGACGGTTGCCTGATTCTTTGCGACACCTCGCTCGAGAGCATATTCAGGCATATCAAGGAAATAGCGCCGGAGATAGTTATCATTGACTCTATACAGACAATAAGCACCGAGACCGTTGACAGCTCTGCCGGAAGCATCTCACAGGTGCGCGAGTGCGCATCGGCATTGTTGCGCTTTGCCAAGTCGAGCGGCATACCTGTTCTCCTTATCGGGCACATCAACAAGGAAGGAAGCCTGGCCGGACCGAAGATTCTTGAACACATCGTTGATACGGTGATACAGTTTGAGGGCGACCAGCATTATATGTACCGCATTCTGCGCTCAATAAAAAACCGATTTGGAAGCACTTCGGAGCTGGGCATTTATGAGATGCGCAACGACGGGCTGCGCCCCGTGAGCAATCCGTCGGAACTGCTGCTTACGCAAGACCACGACGGACTGAGCGGCGTGGCCATATCCTCGGCCATTGAAGGCGTGCGCCCGTTTCTTGTAGAGACGCAGGCGCTCGTGTCGACGGCAGCATACGGAACGCCGCAGCGCAGTGCGACGGGCTTCGATCAGCGAAGACTCAACATGCTTCTGGCCGTACTCGAAAAGAGAGTGGGCTTTAAGCTGATGCAGAAAGACGTGTTTATAAACATAGCAGGCGGACTGCGCGTAACTGATCTTGCGATGGACCTTAGTATTATTGCAGCCGTGCTGTCGAGCAATGTCGACACGGCCATCGAGAGCGGCTGGTGTATGGCTGGTGAAGTGGGACTGAGCGGTGAGGTGCGCCCTGTTAGCCGTATTGAACAGCGTGTGGCTGAGGCCGAGAAGCTTGGCTTTACGCATATAATAGTTCCGGCAAACAACATGCAGAGCCTTAACAAGGCAAAGAGCAACATAGAGATTGTGCCCGTGCGCAAGGTTGAAGAAGCGTTGAGAGCATTGTTCGGATAGCAGTGTAGGGCGCCTTAGAGTTTTCTGTTTTTCTGACGTTTAACGCGTCCAGAATGGCTATGCTGACGGCAAAGTCGTTGCTTGGCCGGAAAATATACTATTTAATATGTTTTTATGTAATGCGCTTATATACAGCGTGTTACATAAAATACAAGGAAAAGTCATGTTGCATTAATTTATAAAAGGTATGCTTTTACAGCCTAAAAGGTGGCCTTTTAGGTTGCAAAATGTATGCTTTTGCCCCTCCGTTTGGCTTGTTTAGTTCTTGGAATTCATTGGTTTTTGCCCTGAAAAACACTGATTTTGGCGTTATATGGGCATATTTTTGTCATTTATTGCATGTAAAAGTGTAATATATTTCTCTATTTCGCAAATTTATATTGTAATAACTTTTTACTGCGTTCGGTGTGCCTTCCGTCAAAAAGTTTTCTGTTCTTGTTTTCCGTCGTGCAATGCCTCCAACTGCTGAAGCATGTTCAGTCGTATGCCGTTTTTATATAAAAGAGAATTATCCTGCTAAACGCTGTGAGGCCGTTTTTGTGTCCTGCCGTTTCTTGTTTCGGCAGATTAAATCTTCGTCAGTATTATGCAGCTGCGGCAATGCCGTGTAAGTTGAAGCCCGTCGGCGCAAGATGCAAATGCAGCATTAATGCTTGCACATTTGCATGGATATGTGCCGTTTATCAGGTTAAATGCCGTGCGGGGCTTAAAGTTTTTTATGAAAATACGGCAGTTATTCAGACTTAATACTTATCTTTGCGAAATGTTTTAAACAAAAAATAATGTTATAAAATATGAAACTGATCGCTGACAGCGGAAGTACAAAAACAGACTGGTGTGTGATGGACGGCAGCCGTGTCGTCCAACGCATGGCGGGGCAGGGCATCAACCCCTTTCAGCAGTCCCCGCCGGTTATCCTTAAAACAATAACAGACGACGTGGTTTCAAAGATTACGTGTGCCGGAGATATTGATGAGGTCTATTTTTATGGCGCAGGATGCCGTGAGGAGATGAAGCCCATGGTGCGTGGCGTATTGTCAGAGTGTTTCCCGGGTGCCGTAAAGGTGGATGTAGAAACCGACATGCTCGGTGCTGCCCGTGCCCTGTTTGCCGATGAACCCGGCATTGCCTGCATATTGGGTACAGGGGCAAACTCGTGCATGTATGACGGTAAGAACATCACAGGCAACGTGCCGCCGCTAGGCTATATCCTTGGCGATGAAGGCAGCGGGGCTGTGCTGGGCAAGCTCTTTGTCAACGCGATGTTCAAGGGCGGTGTCTCTGATGCCGTGCGCGACGGCTATCTGAGCGAGTCGGGACTTACGCTTGCGGATATAATAAACAGAGTTTACCGCGAGCCTCTGCCAAACCGCTTTCTGGCAAGCATGTCGCTGTATGTTCACAGGCATCTTGACGATGAGAGAGTAAGGCGGCTCGTGGTGGACAATTTCCGTAATTTCTTCAGGCGCAACGTTGCCCTCTATAGCCATGACGGCTATGCCGTAGGCTGTGTCGGCAGCATGGCATATTGTTATGGCAGTCAGCTGGCAGAGGCAGCGCGTATGGAAGGTTTTGAGGTGGCAAAAGTGCTTAAAAGTCCGATGGAAGGACTCGTGGCATATCATTCTCGTTGATAAGGTGCATGTTTTTGTAAAGATAAAGTTATTTGGCTAAATAAAAAATGTGTATTTATGATTAATCTTTGCAAAATAAATTGTACCTTTGCATGCGTTTGTATATAATTACATTTTTTAAATAAAATATATATGTATTTTATCTTGTTAGTTACCGTTTTGATAACGGCTGTTTTCTTGGTAGTGGCTGCTTTTGTCATCGCTAAGTTGATAGGTCCGCGTACGTACAACAAGGTTAAGGGAGAGCCATTCGAGTGCGGTATACCGACTCACGGTTCTTCATGGATACCTGTGCACGTGGGCTACTATCTGTTCGCAATCCTTTTCTTGGTCTTCGACGTGGAAACAGTATTCCTCTATCCGTGGGCCGTTGTAGTTAAGGAGTTCGGCGTGATGGCTATGGTCAGTATCGGATTCTTTTTGTTAGTCTTAGTGTTTGGCCTTGCTTATGCATGGCGGAAAGGAGCGTTGGAATGGAAGTAAAGAAACCAGTAATCAAGAGTATTCCTTATGCAGAGTTTAAGGATAACGAGACCCTTGAGAGAACCATTCAGGAACTTCATGAGGGCGGAGTCAACGTCATTGTAGGCTCTCTCGATGAAGCCATCAACTGGGGACGCTCAAATTCTTTGTGGTCATTGACTTTTGCCACAAGTTGCTGTGGTATCGAGTTTATGGCAGTAGGTTGCGCCCGTTATGACTTTGCGCGCTTTGGCTTCGAGGTTACACGTAACTCTCCACGTCAGGCCGACCTCATAATGTGTGCCGGTACGATTACTCATAAAATGGCTCCTGTGTTCAAGCGCCTTTATGACCAGATGGCAGAACCGAAATATGTTGTTGCCGTCGGCGGATGCGCTATATCAGGCGGACCGTTCAAGAGCAGCTATCATGTTGTGAGGGGAATCGACGAGATTGTGCCTGTAGACGTTTACGTTCCGGGCTGTCCTCCGCGCCCCGAGGCAATTCTGTATGGCATGATGCAGCTTCAGAGAAAGGTGAAGATAGAGAAGTTCTTCGGTGGAGTTAACCACAAGGAGAAGAAACCTATCATTGTTGACGGTAATGATGTTGACGAAGAAAAACTGAAGCAGGCATCGGCTGCGCTGAACGATGTTGATTCGTCTGTTTCTAAATAATTAAAAGGGAAGCAATGAAATTAGAAAATAAAGTATTCGAACTGAAGGATTTTGCCCGCGAGATGGCAAAACTGAAGAATGAGAAGCATTTCGACTTCCTCGTTACTATCGTAGGTGAAGATTTTGGTGAAGAAGGACTGGGAGCTGTTTACATCCTCGAAAACACCGAAACACACCAGCGCATGAGCGTAAAGGCTGTTAATGCCGACCGCGATAACGCCTATATCCCAACAGTGAGCAATCTGTGGAAAAGCGCCGACCTGCTTGAACGTGAGGTTTACGACTTCTACGGAATAAAGTTCCTCGGACATAAGGACATGCGCCGCTTGTATCTTCGTTCAGATTTCAATGGATATCCTTTCAGAAAGGACTATGACATGAGTCCTGAAAACAACAAGTATACATTGGAGGATGATCCGGAGCCCGACTACACCGTTGAGTATAACCTTAACGAAGACGGCACGCTGAGCGAGACGAAGCACAAGCTCTTCACAGAAGACGATTATGTGATAAACATAGGTCCTCAGCACCCTGCCACTCACGGTGTGCTTCGTCTGCAGACAATCCTCGACGGTGAGGTTATCAGAAAGGTTTATCCTCATTGCGGATATATCCACCGTGGAGTAGAGAAGATGTGCGAGAGCTATACATATCCGCAGACATTGGCTCTGACCGACCGTCTTGATTACCTTTCAGCCATGATGAACCGTCATGCGCTTGTGTCGGTTATCGAAGAAGGTATGGGCATTGAGCTTTCTGACCGTATTAAGTATATCCGCACCATAATGGACGAGCTTCAGCGTCTTGACTCTCACCTGCTGTTCTACAGCTGTTGTGCTCAGGACCTCGGAGCGCTCACTGCATTTATTTATGGTATGCGCGACCGTGAGCAGGTGCTTAACGTTATGGAGGAGACCACCGGCGGACGACTCATTCAGAACTATTATCGTATTGGCGGATGCCAGGCCGACATCGACCCGAACTTTGTCAAGAACGTTAAGAAACTCTGTGAGTACATCAAGCCGATGTTCAAGGAATATCACGACCTCTTTACAGGCAACGTTATTCTGCAGAACCGTTTCAAGGGTGTTGGCGTGCTCTCTAAGGAGGATGCTATATCTTATGGATGTACCGGAGGTACCGGACGTGCTGCAGGATGGCACAATGATGTCAGAAAGTATCATCCTTACGACCTCTACGGCAAGGTTGATTTCAATGAAATCACTTACAACAACGGTGACTGCTTTGACCGTTATATGGTTCGTATGGACGAGATGGAGCAGAGCGTGCGCATTCTCGAACAGCTTATCGACAACATTCCTGAAGGCGACTTCTATATCAAGCAGAAGCCTATTATAAAAGTTCCTGAAGGCGAATGGTACACAAGTTGTGAGGGCAGCCGTGGCGAAATTGGTGTTTATCTCAGAAGCGACGGCGGCAAGAATCCTTGCCGACTCAAGTTCCGTCCTATGGGATTGCCGTTGGTTTCAGCCATGGATGAGATTTGCCGCGGTGAGAAGATTGCCGACCTTATATCAATCGGTGCAACTCTCGACTACGTCATCCCTGATATTGACAGATAATCAAAAATATAAAAGTGCATGATGGCCGTATGGCTCTTGAATGCCTTTTATTATTTGAATTTCATAATATATTTAAATTTAAGCAAAGTGTTCGATTTTAGTATAGTAACAACGTGGTTTGACAGCCTTCTCAGAGATACTCTGGGATTGGGCAATTTCTTGTCAATCCTTATTGAATGCGTTTTGGTTGGGCTTATTATTCTTATGGCCTATGCCATGCTCGCCATTGTGCTTATATATATGGAACGTAAGGTCTGCGCCTTCTTCCAGTGCCGTCTTGGCCCGATGCGCGTAGGAAAATGGGGTATCTTCCAGGTCTTTGCCGACGTGGTTAAGATGCTTATAAAAGAAATCTTCCCTGTTGACAAGGCAGATAAGCTTTTGTATGCAATAGCTCCGTTCCTCGTTCTTATCGGAAGTGTTGGCGCTTTCTCTTTCATGCCATGGAACAAGGGAGCTGCTATTCTCGATTTCAACGTAGGTATCTTCCTGCTTACAGCTATATCAAGTATAGGTGTAGTTGGTATCTTCCTTGCCGGTTGGGGTTCTAACAACAAGTATTCTGTTGTGTCTGCTATGCGTGGAGCCGTACAGATGATATCTTATGAGATGTCTTTGTGCCTCTGCCTTATCACGGCCGTAGCCTTGACTGGAACAATGAGCCTGACTGGTATTGTTGAGTCGCAGAACGACGGATGGCTTGTTTTCAAAGGCCATATCCCTGCTATTATAGCTTTCCTCGTATTCCTCGTTGCAGGTAATGCTGAGGCTAACCGTGGTCCGTTCGACTTGGCTGAGGCTGAGAGTGAGCTTACCGCCGGTTACCATACAGAGTATTCTGGTATGGGATTCGGTTTCTTCTACTTGGCAGAATACCTCAACATGTTTATCATTGCAGGCGTTGCGTCAACAGTGTTCCTCGGAGGATGGATGCCTCTGCATGTAGCAGGACTTGACGGATTCAATGCCGTAATGGATTACATCCCCGGCATTGTATGGTTCCTGGCCAAGACTTTCTTCCTTGTATGGATACTGCTTTGGATCAAGTGGTCTTATCCTCGTCTTCGTATCGACCAGATACTGAAGCTCGAGTGGAAGTATCTTATGCCGCTGAGTCTGCTTAACCTTGTGCTGATGACTATCGTCGTTGCTCTGGGATGGCATTTCTAAGATGTTAAATTACTGAAAATTAAAAATTATTGAATTTACAGATTAAATGCAGAAAACTGTTGTTCATTGATTCTTTAATTTCTTAACGTAAAAAATAATGGAAGATAATAATAAATCTTATTTTGGTGGAATTAAGTTTGGTCTGAAGTCTTTGCTTACAGGTCTTGGTGTCACCTTCCGTGAGTATCTTACAAAGAAGGTTACCGAGCAGTATCCGGAGAACAGAAAGACCACGCTCCATGTTTCGCCGCGCCATCGTGGACGCCTTATAATGCCACAGGATGCTGAAGGCAACAATAAGTGCATCGCATGCAAACTTTGCGAGATGGCTTGTCCTAACGGTACGATTAAAGTCGTACAGAAGACAATTGAGACAGAGGACGGTAAGAAAAAACGTGTCCTTGATGATTATATTTATGATTTGGGCGAATGTATGTTCTGTGAGTTGTGCGTAAACGCATGTCCTCATGAGGCCATTAAGTTTGTGAACGACTTTGAGAACTCAACCTTTGGAAGAGACAAGCTGGTCTTGCATCTTGACAAAGAGAAGTTTGAGCCTGCATTGCCGAATATCGAGGATGGCGGTACTCCATTGGAGATCGGTGTCTTTAATACTAAAATTAAATAAAAGGAGAACGTAGATATGGCTAATATGGTAATGTTTATAATTCTTGCTGTTGTCATTTTAGGTTCTGCACTTATGTGCGTAATGACAAAGCGGATAATGAGAGCGGCCACTTTCTTGCTGTTCGTTCTTTTGGGTGTTGCTGGTTTATACTTCCTTCTTGACTACACTTTCCTTGGCGCAGCCCAGATAAGTGTTTATGCCGGAGGTGTGACTATGATTTATATTTTTGCAATACAGCTTGTAAGCAAGCGCACATTGCAGGGACTTGTAGAGCGTTTGAAAGGTAGCCGCGTTGTATTTGGCGCGCTTATAACCTTGATAAGCCTTGTTACGGTCGTTGCAGTGTTCTTGAAGAACAAGTTTATCGATATGGCAGTGCAGATGCCTGATGAGGAAGTTTCAATGAATGTCATTGGCAACACTTTGATGGGTTCTGAGAAATATCAGTATGTGCTTCCGTTCGAGTTTATCTCTGTATTCTTGCTGGCTTGCATTATTGGTGGAATCGTAATATCTAGAAAGGAGTAATAATTTATGATACCAGTAGAATATTTCTTTGTGCTTTCAGCACTGTTGTTTTTTATCGGTGTATTCGGATTTATAACCCGTCGCAACCTGATTGCAATGTTGATTTCTGTTGAGTTGATTCTCAACTCTGTCGATATCAACTTTGCAGCATTCAACCGCTTGTTGTTCCCCGGACAGATGGAAGGTTTCTTCTTCACTTTGTTCAGCATAGGCGTAAGTGCTGCGGAAACAGCTGTTGCAGTGGCAATTATTATTAATGTTTACCGCAACTTCAATAGTGATCAGGTGAACTGTATTGAAAACATGAAAAATTAGTGCGTTATGGATTATGGTTTTGTATTTTTAATACTCTTGTTACCGGCGCTGACATTTATTTTACTCGGATTGGCGGGTATGAAGATGTCGCATAAAGTGGCCGGTCTTATCGGAACATGCTCTATCGCTGTTGTTACAGTGCTTTGCTACTACGCTGCGTTTGAGTATTTTCTGGTTCAGGGAAGAGACGCTGCCACAGGTCTTTATCCTACGGTAACGGCATTTGATATTACATGGCTTAGATTTTCTGAGCTGCTGACATTTAATATCGGTTTCCGCATCACTCCGATTTCTGCGATGATGCTTATCGTTATATCAACAGTCAGCCTGATGGTCCACATCTATTCATTCGGCTATATGCATGGGGAGAAGGGCTTTCAGCGTTACTATGCGTTCTTGAGCCTGTTCACAATGTCAATGCTCGGATTGGTTGTAGCTACAAACATCTTCCAGATGTATCTGTTTTGGGAGCTTGTGGGAGTTTCTTCTTATCTCCTTATCGGCTTCTACTATCCTATGCATGCCGCAGTGGCAGCTTCAAAGAAGGCATTTATCGTAACACGTTTTGCCGACTTGTTCTTCCTTATCGGTATTCTTATCTACAGCTTCTATGTAGGTACGTTTAATTACGATCTGTCTCAGATGTCACCTGCACAGATGACAGCGCTCAATCAGGCTGGTTGGATTATGCCTACTGCATTGTTCCTTATGTTTATCGGTGGTGCCGGTAAGAGTGCAATGTTCCCGTTGCATATCTGGTTGCCCGATGCTATGGAAGGTCCTACACCTGTCAGTGCTCTTATCCACGCAGCAACCATGGTTGTTGCCGGAGTTTATCTCGTGGCAAGTCTGTTCCCGATATTTGTCAAGTTTGCACCGGAGGCTTTGCACTGGGTTGCCTATATAGCAGCGTTTACAGCTTTCTATGCAGCAGCTGTTGCATGCTGTCAGAGCGATATCAAACGTGTGCTTGCATTCTCAACAATTTCTCAGATCGGTTTCATGCTTGTTGCTCTTGGCGTATGTATGCCTGATCCTGAAATAGGAGCTGTTGCCATGACTGCAGAATATGCTGATGCAAACGGACTTGGTTATATGGCCGGAATGTATCATCTGTTCACACACGCCATGTTTAAGGCTTGTCTGTTCTTGGGTGCCGGTTGTATCATTCATGCCGTTCATTCTAATGAGAAGATGTACATGGGCGGACTGCGTAAGTATATGCCTGTAACACATTGGACATTCCTTATCTCATGTCTTGCAATTGCAGGTATACCGTTCTTCTCAGGATTCTGCTCTAAGGATGAAATCTTGGTAGCTTGCTATAACTTCTCACCTGTAATGGGTGCGATAATGAGCGGCATTGCTGCTATGACAGCATTCTATATGTTCCGTCTGTATTATGTAATCTTCTGGGGCAAGAGCTATTATGAAACTCACAAGGCAGAGGGCGCACATCAGCCTCACGAAGCTCCGCTGACAATGACAGTACCTCTTATCATTCTTTCTGTCATAACAATGTTGGTAGGTATCTTCGGTACATTGCATGTATTTGAGTTTGGCGAGTTTGTTTCTGCCAATGGTATTGCATTCGGCACACATACCAACTGGTTTGTTGCAGGAGTCAGCACAGTGCTTGCAATATGCGGTATCGGTCTTGCTACTTATATGTATAAAGGTGAGGAGACTCCTGTTGCAGACATGCTTGCCCGTAAGTTCCCGAAACTTCATCGTGCAGCTTACAAGCGTTTCTACATGGATGAGGTATGGATGTTTGTTACACATAAGATAATCTTCAAGTGTGTGAGCACTCCATTGGCATGGTTCGACCGCCATGTTGTTGACGGAGCTATGAACTTTATGGCTTGGGGTACGAATGAAGCCGGAGAAAGCATACGTGGCTGGCAGAGCGGTGACGTGCGCCAGTATGCAGTATGGTTCCTCACAGGTGCTATTGCATTAGTGTTGTTATGTATTTGTCTATAAAAGAAAACCGGTAAAATGAGTATATTAAGTTTATTTGTAGTTTTTCCCGTACTGATGCTGTTGGGTCTTTGGCTGGCCCGCAACCTTAATCAGGTACGTGGCGTAATGGTTGCAGGATCATCATGTCTTTTGATTTTGTCAATCTGGCTTACGGTAACATTCATACAGATGCGTGCTGGAGGCAACACAGACGAGATGTTGTTCACATACAGCATTCCTTGGTTTGCGCCGCTGAACATTGCCTACTCTGTAGGTGTTGACGGTATATCTGTGGTTATGCTTTTGCTTTCAAGCATCATCGTGTTTACTGGTACTTTTGCATCTTGGCAGCTGAAACCCATGACAAAGGAATACTTCCTGTGGTTTACTCTGCTGAGCACCGGTGTGTATGGCTTCTTCATCAGCACCGACCTGTTCACAATGTTTATGTTCTATGAGGTTGCCCTCATCCCTATGTATCTTCTTATCGGTGTATGGGGTAGCGGTAACAAGGAGTATTCAGCAATGAAGCTTACTCTTATGCTCATGGGCGGATCTGCATTGTTGATTCTTGGTATTATCGGAATCTATTTCGGTAGTGGTGCAACCACGATGAATATCCTTGAGATTGCAGCAATGCATAATATTCCTGTTGAAGTTCAGAAGGTGTTCTTCCCGTTCGTGTTTATCGGATTCGGTGTTCTCGGAGCACTGTTCCCGTTCCACACATGGAGCCCCGACGGTCACGCATCAGCGCCTACAGCTGTGTCAATGCTTCACGCCGGCGTGCTTATGAAGCTTGGAGGTTATGGCTGCTTCCGCATTGCCATGTTCCTTCTGCCTGATGCAGCTCACGAGCTTGGATGGATATTCCTGATCCTTACAACAATCTCTGTTGTATATGGTGCTCTGTCTGCATGCGTTCAGACCGACCTGAAGTATATCAATGCATATTCTTCTGTTTCTCACTGCGGTCTTGTATTGTTCGCATTGCTTATGATGACCAAGACAGCTTGCACAGGAGCTATTCTTCAGATGCTTTCTCACGGATTGATGACAGCCTTGTTCTTCGCCCTCATCGGTATGATCTACGGCCGTACACACACACGTGACGTACGCAAGCTTGGCGGTCTGATGAAGATTATGCCTTTCCTCAGCGTGGGTTATGTTATCGCCGGTTTGGCTAACCTCGGTTTGCCGGGCTTCTCAGGATTCGTAGCTGAGATGACAATCTTTGTCGGTTCTTTTGCTAATAACGATGTGTTCCACCGTACATGTACAATCGTAGCTTGTACAAGTATTGTTGTTACGGCTGTCTACATCTTGCGTGTTGTCGGCAAGATTCTTTATCAGAAGGTTGCTGATCCGCATTATCTGACACTTACCGACGCAACATGGGATGAGCGCGTGGCTGTATGCTGCCTTATATTCTGCGTAGCAGGACTTGGTCTTGCTCCGTTGTGGGCCAGTGAGGTTATCGACAATGCAATGATACCAATCCTTGACCAGATTAACAATGTTTCAGCTATTGCATCAATATAATAAATCAGCAGAAAAATGAATTACAGTCAATTTCTTAATATGATTCCGGAAGCCACATTGATGGCTATCCTTATTATCGTCTTTATTGCCGATTTTGCATCATCGCGCAACAGTGAGCGCAAGTGGTTCAATCCGCTGGTTTGCATTCTGATGCTTGCTCAGGTGATTATCAACATCTTCCCTCAGGAGCCGGTTTCGGCATTTGGCGGAATGTATGTTACAACATCGGCTGTGAACGTTATGAAGACTATTCTGGCTGCAGGTACACTCATTGTGCTTATCCAGAGCCGTAAGTGGCTGAGCCGTCAGGATACATCTTTCAAAGAAGGCGAGTTCTACATGCTAACTGTTTCAACCCTGCTCGGTATGAACATGATGATGAGCGCCGGTCACTTCCTGATGTTCTTCCTCGGACTCGAAATGGCATCTGTGCCTATGGCATGTCTTGTTGCGCTCGACAAATACCGTCATAATTCAGCTGAGGCAGCAGCCAAGTTTATCCTTACTGCTACATTCTCAAGCGGAATAATGCTTTATGGTATTTCGTTCATCTATGGTGGAGTAGGTACTCTCTACTTCGATGACGTTGCAACAGTTCTTGCTCAGAAGCAGAACCTTACAATGAACGTAATGGGTATGGTATTCTTCATGAGCGGATTAGGATTCAAGATTAGTCTTGTTCCTTTCCACTTCTGGACTGCCGACACATATCAGGGTGCTCCTACAACGGTTACAGGTTATCTTAGCGTAATATCTAAGGGTGCTGCCGCATTTACACTCATGGCTATCCTCATGAAGGTGTTTGCTCCGCTCACTCCGTATTGGACTTACGTTATGTACGTGCTCGTTGTGCTCAGCATCACCATCGCCAACCTGTTTGCCATCCGTCAGAAAGAGCTCAAGCGCTTCATGGCCTTCAGTTCTATCTCACAGGCAGGTTACATCATGCTGGCAGTTATTGGCGACAATGCTCTTGGCGTAGCTGCCCTGTCTTACTATGTGCTGGTTTATGTAGTGGCCAACCTTGCAGTATTCACCGTAATCAGCGTTGTTGAGGAAAACAACAATGGTGTTACCAAGATGGATGCATACAACGGCTTCTATACAACTAACCCCAAACTGTCATTGCTTATGACGTTTGCGCTGTTCTCTCTCGGCGGTATTCCTCCGTTTGCAGGTATGTTCAGCAAGTTCTTCGTCTTCATGGCAGCATTGGAGGAAGGTTCCGTACTTACTCACATAGTAGTGTTCGTTGCTTTGATCAACACCGTGATAAGTCTTTACTACTATCTTCTCATTGTTAAGGCAATGTACATCAAGTCTGCCGAGAATCCTCTGCCTACATTCAAGAGCGACTGCAACACAAAACTGGCTCTTGCCATCTGCACAGCCGGTGTGCTTCTTTGCGGTGTATGCAGCTTCTTCTATGACTGGATATGGGCATCAATTTAATGTTGAAGTTTAGTTGACAAAAACATTATAACAAGCGTGGCCAAAGACATGGTTTTACACCGGTCTTTGGCCATGTTGTTTTTCAGAGCCTTGCATCTAAATTTATGTCTGCCTTGCATCCCATGTTTTTCCTTTGGTTATAAATCGTCCATTTCTGATAGATTTGTCGGTAAAAAATATTGTCAAAATTATTTTCCGTTCTAGAAAAACAAATCCACAATATTCTTGTTTCTTGCCGTTTTTCATGCACTTCAGCCTGCTTGTTCATGCATATTTTTGTTGTTTTCTGCCTGAAACACATTGGTTTGCGCTGCAAAAATCAGCCTTTTGCGTTGCAAAAGACGGCTTTTTGCATTGTAAAATGTGCCCTTTTATGATGCAAAACGTGGTCTTTTGCATTGTCTGATTTCCCGCTATATTTTCTTGTTTGGGCTAATCTCTTGATATACAGCGCGTTAAGCGTGAAGTGCGATTTTATGGTAAATCTTTCTTATAGGCTGTTATTTTCTTGTCATGCCACTTCTGGAGCCCTTAACCGGAAAGGGGCTATAAGCTGATTGTTCCTGAATATCCCATTCTGTTCAGAATATTTTAGCCGCAGTTGCGACTCATTATTCGTGCATGTAAGCTCATATTTGTTGGTAAATTATCGTAGAATGTCGTTATTTTTATGTATGTTTGCATCACGAAAAAATGATTTGCGATGGAGAATCTGAAAGATAAAAAGATTGCAGTGCTGCTTTCCGGCGGAGTAGACAGCTCAGTGGTGGTTTATGAGTTGGCCCGTCAGGGATTGCATCCCGATTGCTTTTATATAAAGATAGGTCCCGAGGAAGAAGAGGAGTGGGACTGTTCGAGCGAGGAAGACCTCGAGATGGCCACAGCCGTTGCTGCCAGATATGGCTGCAGGCTGCAGGTGATCGACTGTCATAAGGAGTATTGGGAGCAGGTTACTAAATATACTATGGACAAGGTGCGCAACGGTCTTACGCCCAATCCCGACGTGATGTGCAACCGTCTGATAAAGTTTGGAGCTTTCGACCAGAAAGCCGGGCACGATTATGACTTGATAGCAACAGGGCATTATGCACAGACCGAAATTATAGACGAGCAGAAGTGGCTCGTTACAAGTCCCGATCCGGTGAAAGACCAGACCGATTTTCTTGCCCAGATATACGACTGGCAGTTGCGCAAGGCATTGTTTCCAATAGGACATTACATGAAGGAAGAGGTGCGCGAGATTGCCGAACGCGAACATTTGGTCAACGCCAAGCGTAAGGACAGTCAGGGCATCTGTTTTCTTGGAAAGATAAATTATAATGATTACATACGGCGCTATCTCGGTGAAAATCCCGGCGACGTGCTCGAGCTGGAGACAGGAAAGAAGCTTGGCAAGCACAAAGGCTTGTGGTTTCACACTATAGGTCAGCGCCACGGACTCGGTTTCGGAGGCGGACCCTGGTATGCAGTCAAGAAGGACATGAAGCAGAACATACTTTATGTAAGTAAGGGATATGAGCCGCTTACGGCTTATAAGAAAGACTTCAGCATACATGATTTCCATTTCCTTACATGCAATCCTTGGGGTGATGCCGGTGAGGTAAGCGTAACGTTCAAGATACGTCATACGCCCGAATATCATCCGGCAAGGCTCGAACGTAAGGCAGATGGAGAATATGTGGTGCATTCAGAACATCTTATACAAGGTGTTGCTCCCGGCCAGTTCTGTGTGGTTTATGATGAAGACCATCACAAATGTTTCGGCAGTGCTGAGATTTCATGGAGCGAATAGCTCGCTCCACGGATGTTGCCGTCAGCAATTATTTTGATGTAAAGGAAAGAAATGTGTAACAGAAAAATCATACGATTATGTTATTGTCAACAACTCAGACCATTGAAGGCAGACCTGTGAGGGAGTATCTCGGCGTAGTGACGGGCGAGGTTATTGTAGGTGCCAATGTGTTTAAGGATTTTCTGGCAGGCGTCAGAGATTTCTTCGGAGGCCGTAGCAGCTCTTATGAGGGAGTGTTGCGTAAGGCTAAAGACAATGCGCTGGCAGAGATGACGCAGCGTGCCGAGGCTCTTGGGGCCAATGCTGTTGTCGGTATTGATCTCGATTATGAAACCGTAGGCGAGTCTGGCTCAATGCTTATGGTGTCGTGCAGCGGAACAGCAGTGATTCTTTAGGCTGTATGTCAGTGGCGTTATAGCCAAATTTGCTTTATTGATTTTTATGACGGCTGCTTATTCTGTAATGAGTTTGTAAGCCGTCAAGTGGCTTGTGCTAATAATTCTTAACTTTAAATGTTTGCCTATTTTGTCTAAAAGTTGTAACTTTGCACTCTAAAATTAAATCAAAGAAATAAATTAAAGATGACTCACAATTTGTTGAAAGGTAAGCGCGGTATTATTTTCGGCGCGCTTAATGAAGAATCCATAGCATGGAAAGTAGCCGTGAAGGCTGTAGAAGAAGGCGCCTCAATAACCTTGAGCAACACAGCAATGGCGCTGCGCATGGGTACACTTGATCAGCTGAGCAAGCAGCTCAACGCTCCTGTCATAGCAGCTGATGCTACAAGTGTTGAGGATTTGGAGAAGGTATTTGCCGAGTCTGTTCAGCTGCTTGGCGGAAAAATCGACTTCGTGCTCCATTCTATCGGAATGAGTCCTAACGTGCGTAAGCACCGTACATACGACGATCTTGATTACAATTATCTGCAGAAGACTCTCGACATATCTGCCATCTCTTTCCACAAGATGTTGCAGGTTGCCAAGAAGCAGGATGCCATTGCCGAGTATGGTTCAGTGGTTGCCCTCACTTATGTTGCAGCTCAGCGTACGTTCTTCGGCTACAACGATATGGCAGACGCCAAGAGCATGCTTGAGAGCATAGCACGCAGCTTCGGATATATTTATGGACGTGAGAAGAATGTCCGCATCAACACAATCTCTCAGTCACCTACACCTACTACAGCAGGTAAGGGAATTAAGGACATGGACAACCTGATGGATTTTGCCAACAAGATGTCTCCGCTCGGCAACGCTGATGCTGAAGAGTGTGCAAACTATTGCGTAATGATGTTCTCTGACTTCACACGTAAGGTGACAATGCAGAATCTTTATCATGACGGTGGATTCTCTTCAATGGGTATGAGCCTTCGTGCCATGAACCAGTATGCTAAGGACCTTGCTCCTTATGAAGATGAAAATGGAAAGATAATCTACGGATAATACGTTTTTTCAACAGTACTATTATAAGCGAAAGGACAATGCCCATGTGGGTATTGTCCTTTTATTTATGTTTGCTAACTAAAGATTTTTTGTTCTTTACAGTTATTCTGGTCCTGCGGTATTTTGTTTTTTCGTTAGCGGTTTTTCCAGTTTTCGCTTAGTAAATTCCACGAATCCCTGAATGACGGCATGCTTTCAAATATCAAGTTGGCTCCTTCGTCTGCAAGCATCTTTTGTGGCAGCGGACCTGTGTTTACGGCAACGGTGAATACGTTGGCAGCAACGCCGGCTCTTACTCCTAGGGGAGCATTTTCAACAACAATGGCTTCCCACGGCATGACGCCCGCCTTCTTCAGTCCGCATAGGTAGGGCTCTGGGTTGGGTTTTCCGCGTTTCACGTCAAAGCTGCTGATTATCAGTTCATGGTGTATAAGTCCGTTGAACTCGCTTTCTAATTTTTCCAGCAAACTTCTTTGCCCGCTTCCTGTTACAACAACAATTTTCAGACCGTCAGCTTTTATTTTTCTCATAAGTTCTTCAACGCCGTCCATCTTCTCTGCTTTGGGGCATTTTCTGAACTCGTTTGATTTCTCTTCATACATGTTGGCGGCTTCTTCGTCTGTCAGTTCTTTGTTCCATTGGCGCTTGGCCAATAGCTTTATCGTTTCAACACCCCTCATCCCTTCATATTCGTAGGCTTCTTCCGGTGATATATTCAGTCCGAACCTCTCCATCGACTTATGCCAACTGACTGCGTGATAGGGCATGCTGTTATATAGAACTCCGTCCATGTCAAAAAGAACGGCTTTGGGCTTAAAAGCCTCAAAGCCGTGTCTTTCTAGATATTGTTTAATTTCTTTTTCAAACATAATATGTCATATAGTTTGATTATACGCATATACGCAGATTTACTTGCGCTTATTTTGCGCTTTTAGCGTACCTTCTTAGTCCTTTAGCCATGAATCGCTCATGGCTTTTCCGGATATGATTATTTCTCTTTTGCAAGGCGTTCCTTTATTGCCTTGCTGTCTTCCTCGTATCCGGGTTTGTCAAGAAGGGCAAACATATTCTTCTTGTAAGCCTCAACACCGGGCTGGTTAAACGGATTAACTCCTAATATATTGCCGCTTATACCACAGGCTTTTTCGAAGAAGTAGATAAGCTGTCCGATGTAGTATTCATTCAGTACAGGAACTGAAATTCTGATGTTTGGCACACCTCCGTCAACATGTGCGAGGCGTGTTCCGAGCTCTGCCATCTTGTTCACTTCGTCAACACGTTTGCCGGCAAGGAAGTTCAGACCGTCAAGATTTTCCTCGTCGTTAGGGAAGAGGAGTTTCTTTGCAGGCTCTTCAACGCTGATAACAGTTTCGTATATTGAGCGTTCGCCCTGCTGAATCCACTGTCCCATAGAGTGAAGGTCTGTCGTGAAGTCGCATGAAGCAGGGAATATACCCTTGTTGTCTTTACCTTCACTTTCGCCGAACAGCTGCTTCCACCATTCGCTGATGAAGTGCAGTTTGGGCTGGTAGTTAACCATTATTTCGATTTTCTTGCCTGCCTGATCATAAAGTCCGTTGCGTACAGCAGCATAAACGGCAGCCGGGTTCTCTTCATAGGCAACATCCTTTCCGCAGGCTTTTTCCATGTCGGCTGCACCTTCAACAAGTTTTGTTATGTCGAATCCAGCACATGCTATTGGCAGAAGACCTACCGGAGTGAGCACAGAGAAGCGTCCGCCTACGTTGTCTGGAATAACAAATGTTTTGTAACCTTCCTTGTCGGCAGCTGCTCTTGCAGCACCTTTCGTTGCATCAGTAACGGCAACTATGACTTTCTTTGCCTCTTCTTTGCCTCTTTGCTCCTCGCATTGTTTCTTCAGCAGTCTGAATGTGAGGGCAGTCTCTGTTGTTGTTCCTGATTTAGATATGTTGATTACGCCAAATTTCTTGTCTTTAAGATATTCAGTCAGCTCATACAGATAGTCTTCGCCGATGTTGTTTCCTGCGAAAAGAATTGTTGGGTTGCTCTTGTCGCCGATTAACCATGAGAAAGAGTTGCTCAAGGCTTCAATCACTGCACGTGCTCCAAGGTAGCTTCCGCCGATACCTGCAACGACAATAGCCTCGCAGTTTTCGCGTAAAGTGTTTGCGCTGTCTTGTATTTCTTTCAGAAATTCAGGTGTTATAGATGATGGCAAATGTAGCCAGCCTAAGAAATCATTGCCAGGGCAAGTGCCGTTTTCAAGAGCCTCTTGTGCCTCTTTTACTTTAGCTTCATAATTTTTTACTGTTCCTTCTTTAAGAAACTGAACGGCTTTAGATACATCTAATGTGATATTTTTCATTGCTTATTGATTTTTGTGATTCTTATCTGAAAGAATCGGTTAATAGCTTTATTTCAATTTGTGGAGATATGCGTTCGTACAAAATGTTGTAAACGGCATCAAGGATAGGCATGTTTACATGGCAGTGGCGGTTAATCTCTTTCATGCATTTTGTGCCAAAATAGCCTTCGGCAATCATTTCCATCTCAATCTGAGCGCTCTTTATGCTGTATCCTTTGCCGATCATTGTTCCGAATGTGCGGTTTCGCGAGAAGTTGGAATATCCCGTAACAAGCAGGTCGCCAAGATAAACTGAGTCGGTTATGTTACGGTCTATAGGATGTATTGTCTTGAGAAAGCGCGACATCTCCTGTACAGCATTTGACATAAGTACCGACTGGAAGTTGTCTCCATACTTAAGGCCGCTGCATACTCCGGCTGCAATTGCATAGACATTCTTCAGCACAGACGAGTATTCAATGCCGATAACATCGCTGCTGATTTTAGTCTTGATGAATTCGCTGGCCAGTATCTCAGAGAACGCCAGCGCCTTTTCGCGGTCGCTGCATCCTACAGTCAGGTATGAAAGACGCTCAAGAGCCACTTCTTCGGCATGCGACGGACCTCCAAGACATGCCAAGTTTTCGTAAGGAACATCATAAACCTGATGGAAATATTCTGAACACACCAGGTTCTCGTCAGGCACAATACCTTTTATTGCGGTAATTACGAATTTGTCTTTAATTCGTGTCTTCAGCTTTTTCAGATGATTTTTTAAGTAAGGTGAAGGTGTAACGAATATAAGAGTGTCGTATGCCTGAACGATTTTGTTGATGTCGCTCGAGAATTCTATTTCGTCAATGTTGAAGCGAACGCTTGTAAGATATGCCGGGTTGTGTCCGAGCCTTCTGAAGTCTTCTATGCGGTCGTCACGGCGCATATACCATCCTAAATGATGTGTGTGCCCCACCACAATCTTGGCAATGGCGGTAGCCCAGCTTCCGCCGCCAATAACTGCTATTCTTCCGCAATCGTACATCTTTTCGATTTATGATTTATTATTTATAATCCGTGCATAAAATGTATTTATGCATTGCGGTGACAAACCGGCAGACTTTACGGCCTGCCGGTGTGTCACCGCATAAGAATTATTCGTTATCAGAATTGTTTACGTTCTCAATCCATTTCGCAAAATCGTCTACTTTGGGATTTTCGTAGCCGAGTTTGTATTTCTTGTTTATTCCGCATACGTCCATTTGCAGTTTCTGCGGATTAACATCCTTGATGTCTGATGTAAGATTATAGCCGCATTTGTTGAACACGGGCACCCATTCTTCAGGCACACCAATAGCCTGCCATTCTGCAACGGTGCTCTTCGGAGCCTTTTTCTCCGGGCGCATCTGCGGGAAGAACAGCACTTCCTGGATAGACATTTCGCCTGTCATGAGCATAACCAGACGGTCGATACCGATGCCGATACCGCTTGTAGGCGGCATTCCGTACTGCAGCGCGCGCAGGAAGTCCTGGTCGATGATCATTGCTTCGTCGTCGCCCTTGTCGGCTAGTTTCATCTGTTCGATGAATCTTTCCTCCTGGTCAATCGGGTCGTTAAGCTCAGAATATGCGTTGGCAAGCTCCTTGCCGTTTACCATAAGCTCAAAGCGCTCTGTCAGTCCGGGCTTGCTGCGGTGCATCTTTGTAAGCGGAGACATCTCTACAGGGTAGTCGATGATGAATGTAGGCTGTATGAATGTACCCTCACAGAATTCGCCGAATATCTCGTCTATCAGCTTGCCTTTGCCCATGGTGTCGTCTATTTCCATGTTGAGCTTCTTGCATACTTCGCGTATCTGGTCCTCGTCCATTCCGTTGAGGTCGTATCCTGTCTTCTCTTTGATGGCGTCAAGGATAGGCAGACGGCGGTATGGAGCCTTAAAGCTTATCACGTTGCCGTTGACTACGCTTTCGGGCTTTCCGTTTACGGCTATACATATTTTCTCAAGCAGCTGCTCTGTGAACGACATCATCCAGTTGTAGTCCTTATACTGTACGTACAGCTCCATGCAGGTGAACTCGGGGTTGTGAGTGCGGTCCATACCTTCGTTGCGGAAGTTTTTGCCTATTTCGTAAACACCTTCGAATCCTCCTACAATGAGTCGTTTCAGATACAACTCTGTTGCGATACGCATATACATCTCAACGTTCAGCGCGTTGAAGTGGGTTATGAACGGGCGTGCAGATGCTCCGCCTGGGATAGACTGCAGTATTGGGGTTTCAACTTCAGTGTATCCTGCCTCGTCGAGAGAGTTTCTCAGAGTTCTCAACACGGTGGCACGTTTCAGGAATGTCTCCTTCACGCCGTCGTTGACAACGAGGTCTACATAGCGCTGGCGGTAGCGCAGCTCCGGGTCTTCAAACTTATCGTATGCCACGCCGTCTTTATATTTAACGATAGGCAGCGGCTTTAAGCTTTTCGACAGCAGTGTCAGGCTCTGTGCGTGTACGCTGATTTCGCCTGTCTGTGTTCTGAATACGAAGCCTTTAACGCCGATGAAGTCACCGATGTCGAGCAGTCTTTTGAAGACCTTATTATACATGTCCTTGTCTTCGCCGGGGCAGATGTCGTCGCGTGTGATATAAACCTGTATTCTTCCCTTTGAGTCTTGAATCTCGGCGAAAGATGCTTTACCCATTACGCGGCGGCTCATCATGCGGCCTGCTATGCACACCTCTCTCTGCGGCTCTTCGTCTTTGAATTCCGCTTTAATGTCTGTTGAGAAAGCATTTGTTGGATACTCGGCGGCAGGATACGGGTCGATTCCCATATCGCGCAGCTCCTGAAGACTTTGGCGTCTGCCAATTTCCTGTTCACTTAGTTCTAAAACGTTCATACTTAGAATTGTTCTTTTTTGATGAATGCAAAGTCTTCTCGCTTACGGTGACTGATAGGTCTGTCAGCGGAGCAGACTTTTCATACGGTAAACAACCTGGACCTAATGCAGACAAAAGACTTTTGTCTGAAAAGATGTTGTTTGGCTTGTGCAAAAATACAAAGAATTTTGGAATATAGGGACGTTATTTTGAAGAATATCTCAAAAATATCTTAAATAGGTGATGTTGTCCTTCGGCGTAGTGTTGCGTGTGGTTCGCATTTTCCGCTTTTTGCTTTCTTTTTGATTTTTCATGACGCTCTCATACTGCATAATTCTGTATTCTAAATCTTTTTTGCGTAAATATCGCAGTATGGGGTGTGCATGCGTAAAGTGCAGTATGCCAACGGTATACTGCCAATGTTATGTAAAGTGTGCAGTTGGACGATGTCTTATATAATGCAAAAGGCCACCTTTTGCACTCTAAAAGGTAGCCTTTTACGCCTTAATATGTAGTATTTTATATGACGATTTATATTGTTTTATCCCCCAAAAAGCCATGTTTTAGCATGGCTGATGCCTGATTTTAGACTGAAAATGGTCGTTTCCTGCGCTCAAATGGCACGTGTGCTGCCGTTCCGTTTGCTATTTTGCCTGCCTGATAGTGCATACAGTCAACTTACGTTTTGTGCGGAATGCAGCCGGTATTCTTACATTCTGCATTCTTATATTGCCTCCTTATACGGCCCGTCGCATATGTTGCCGGCTTGGCGTCAGACATGAGTTTCTGTCGTTTGGACGTGTTATTTTATCACTGTTGCACGTATGATTTTTATGTCTTCAATGGGGCGGTCGTTCTTGTCGGTCTCAACCCATTGTATGCTGTCAACGGTTTCAAGCCCTTCAATTACTTCTCCGAACACCGTATACTGTCCGTCGAGGTGAGGGGTACCGCCTAAGCGCTTGTAGGCTTCCCTTATTTCGGGTGTCAGTTTCACTGTTCCGCCTGTGTTCTTGTCCAGTTTCAGCTGCACGTCGTCGAGCATGCTGTCGTTGAAACGGCGGCCGTAGACGATGTAAAACTGAGATGCCGACGACTCTCTTTCGGGATTTACATTGTCGCTTTCGCGTGCTGCTGCCACGGCTCCGCGCTTGTGGAATAGGGCAGGATACATTATTTCGGCCTTCACCTTGTAGCTTTCGGGCGAGTCGCCAAGCAGCTGTCCCGGTGCGGCATGTCGGCTCGCGCTGTCGCCTGTCTGTATCATGAATCTGTCTATTACGCGATGAAACAGCAAGCCGTCATAGAAACCTTCCTTCACCAGCTTGATAAAGTTGTCGCGATGGCGCGGTGTCTCGTTGTATAGTGCTATGCGTATGTTTCCTTTTGTCGTCTCAAGCATCACCTCATGGCGAAGCGTGTCTGCCGTCTGTGCCTGTCCTGCAACAGACAGCAGCAGGGCCAAGGCTGTTATTATAAGTGTCTTCATCTTTATCCTTTGTTTGCTGTCGTTGTTCTTATGGTCGTCTGTCGTGGCGTAGTCATTCTGCAGTCTCCTCTGCATATATCCTGTCGAATATTTCTTTCAGCCGCGCAGGCTGTATTATCAGGTCTCTTATCTGCTTCAGGCTTTTCTCGTTCTCCGATCCGGATATCCAGAGCTTGATGTATCCGTGGGCTGAATACTTGTTTTCAAGATGTTCGCAGAAGCGTTTCCATTGTTCCTCTTTGTTCTTTTCAGGATAGTGGTCTATGCCATATTCTATTGTCCTTCTGAACACGGTCTCTGGCTCTAGGTCGCGGTCAGCCTCGGCCACTATCTTTCCGTAGATGCTTCGTGGCGCGTGCGAGGCTGATGCTCTGTGGTCTTCAACTGCCTCTTTCATTATTTTTATCTGCTCTGTCGAGAACCATTTGCGCAGGCGCATGTCGGCAGCCAGAATCTTTCCGCTCGTTACGTGGTGTATGGCGCGCGGCCCTTCCAGTCCAAGGTCGTGGTATGCTGCCGTGGCATAAGCCATGTTGACGTCGGCACCAATCTTCTGCGCCAGCTTGATCGAGCGGTTTATCACGCGTGTAACATGAGTAAGATTGTGAGCTTTGTCAAATTCGGCATAGCGAGGCAGTATATCTGTTTCGATAAAAGCCATAAGGTCCAGACTTACATTCTTGTCAATCATAGCTTTAAGAATCATTAATTTCTTGCAAATATACGATATAATGTTTACTTTTGCAAGTGATTCGCCCGTGGATGTTACCTGAAGCATTAATTTATAGGTGTAGTGGCTTGATAAGGGTTTTAGCCGGCAGCATGCCGTTGCTTGTCATCCCTTCTGTGCGCCATGAGGTACGCCGGCATGCCTTTCTCTTGGAGAAGGCAATGCGTAAGGCCTAGCTTGTTTACGTCCGGCGGCATTGCGGTCTGTCCTATGGGCATAATATAAAAGATTATATCATGAACGAAAAACAAATAGATACAAACTCGGCAAAAGCGTGGATGCTGGCCTCGCGTCCGAAGACGCTTACTGGTGCAGCCGTGCCTGTTATGATAGGTTTGGCATTTGCGGCAAGAGATCTCGGGCTCGACGATTTCGGCTGGATGCCGGCATTGTTGTGCGTGTTGTTTGCATTCATTATGCAGATTGACGCCAACTTCATTAACGACTATTTTGACTTTGTCCGTGGCAACGATGACGAGACACGTCTCGGGCCGCGCCGTGCGTGCGCACAAGGCTGGATAACACCCAAAGCCATGCGCCGTGCAATAATAATAACAACGGTGATAGCCTGCTGTATAGGCCTGCCGCTGGTGATATATGGCGGCTTGGAGATGATACTTGTCGGGGCGTTCTGCGTGGTGTTTTGTTTCCTTTACACCACATTGCTGTCATATCTTGGTCTTGGAGATGTGCTCGTATTAGTGTTTTTCGGCATTATTCCCGTGTGTGTTACCTATTATCTCCAGACCGACAGATTTACGTTTGAGGTTTTTATAGCCTCGTTGGCCTGCGGCTTTGTCATCGACACTTTGTTGCTTGTCAACAACTATCGCGACATCGACAACGATGCAAGGGCAGGCAAGAAGACGCTCATTGTTAGGGTGGGTGCCGAAGCCGGGCGCACTGCCTATCTCTGTTCTGGCATAATGGCATTGGTCTTTGGCGTTGCGTTTTTGCTCGAAGGACACATCTGTGCGTTTTTGCTTCCTTTCCTTTATCTCATACCGCATTATGCTGCTTACCGCAAGATGGTGCGTATAAATAAAGGTAAGGCTCTCAACATGGTGCTCGGCGACACCGCACGCAATATGTTTATCTATGGTCTGCTCCTTTCTGTGGGCGTATTGTTGAATTGGTAATAATGTCATTTTATGAGAAAAATATTATTCTTGTTCCTTTTTGCTGCGTTTTCGGTCTGTGCCGTTGCTCAGGAAACGCGCGACCCTGAAAACGATCATGTGCGTCTAACTCTTACAGACGGAAGCACGGTGGAAGGATATGTTCAGACTTATTGGGTGGACGGCAAGCTGTTTAAGCGCATGAACACATCGTTCACACTGTCTCCTGCGCCCGACGGCAATAATGCAGTTTCATATAGCGCCAACAATGTGAGAAGTATAGATTTTGTGAAAAAGACGTCGGCCAGCGGCAAGTATGACCATCTTGAGTCGCATCTTGTGGCTAATCCGTCCCTGCTTAAACCCAAGAAAACCATACGGCAGTTTGTATATAAAGAAGGTGAAAACGAAGTCGGCAAGATGTATTGGTGGAATGGGGTAGACTCGCAGAACATGCAGCTTGGCAAGATGAACATATCTACAATCTACGGCATAAGCCTTGCCGGCGACAGCGTTGTGGTTCCGTTCATGACGGGCAACGTCATAAGTCTTAATGCCATGCGTATACGTTACAAGAAGACAAATCCTGAACTTGTTGACTATGTGGACAAGCGTGTGCTTAAGGGCGGCAAACGGTTGTGGGAGACAATAGCCGCTGAACCAATGCTGTTTTTAGAGATTTGCAAAGATTTTATAAAAAATAGAAAGGAAAAATAGATACTTATTTTTTGTATTTGTACTATCTTGATAGTATCATATTTTTTACAGATTTTATTGGAAAATTATTTTTTATACATCTCAACGACATCTTTTGTCGTTGAGATGTCTTATTTTTGTCCTATAAAAATCCATAAAATATGAGTAAGCAAGTTGAAGGCATAAGGAGAATGTTGCTTATATTGAATAAATTAAGGCAAACAAGAAAATATACTCCTAAAGTGGAGTTAGTTAATTATGTGAATGATAGAATGACCGGTTATTATGGGTATAATTCTATAAGCGACAGAACTATTGAGAGAGATATTTGTGATATTGGGGAACTATTTGGCATTTATATTAAGTTCGATCGCTCTCAACAAGGATATTATATTGAAGAGAACGTAGGTTCTTACGAAGAACATGTAAGTGAACTTATGATGAATTTTGATTTGATTAATTCTATCGAGAAAGATCCAAACTTATCATCTTTTGTGCTTGCAGAACATCATAGGCCATTGTATAGTAAATGGCTTGTACCTTTGGTTGAGGCTATAAAGAATACCAACCCGGTGTATTTTTCTTATGTGGATTATCGACATGGTAATAGAATTAATAGATATCATGTATATCCGCATTATTTAAAAGAGTCTAACCAACGCTGGTATCTTCTTGCTCTTGATGGGAATAAGATGAAAACTTTCGGTATAGACAGAATCAGAAATCTTGAAGTGATAAAGGATGAAACGTTTGTACGTAATTTAGATATTAATGTCGTAGAACTATTTAAAGATTGTTATGGTATTTGGAATGATGTCAACATACCTGTTGAAGATGTCGAATTGCGATATGATGCTTTGGACGGTAGCTTTATTAAATCAGTCCCGATTCATCACTCTCAGCAAATAATAACAGATACAGATGAAGAGTTCCGTATATCATTACGTCTTCGAATAACAAATGATTTTATAATGGAGCTATTATCGCGCAGCCGTTCAATAGAAGTAATTAAACCTGTATCTTTACGTGAACGGATAAAAACTATTTATAAAGAGGCTCTTTTGAGAAACTCTTGATATGCAGAACAGAACATAAAATATTCAAATAAAAAGAACCCCACAATTTGTTTGAATGGGAAAAAATATTTAATTTTGTACCATGTTCCTGTTTAAACAGGTCAAATGAATTGATGAAAGTGTTGCTTTTATCCTTCTGGGAAATCTGGTAAATTTCAAAAGGACGTGGATAAATGATCACTCTCGTCACTTGGTGTTTTCGTGTGAATTTCACATGAAATATTCAAGTGTGGGGTGTTGTTTGTTACGTCCAGGTTTTACCAGAGCCTTCCAGAAATAAACAGCGGCTCCACACTTTCCTATATATTAACCTTAATCCTTGAATCGGAGCCTTGTTGGGATTTTTTAAATTTAACGAAAATGAAAGACGAAAAAATTAAAAAATTAGTTTTTAAACTGCTTGATCCTGAAAAGAATTTTTTAGAGCTTCTACCGGATTCTCCAGGAAATTATATTATTGCATTAAACCATTTTGCTACCTTGCCAAAGGTAAGTATAAGTCCAGTCTTAAATCAATATTATTATAATGGATGTTATTATGATGTTATTTATACGGGAATTAGTAAAATAAGTCTTAAGAAGAGAGATTATAAACAACATTTTGCAGGAAATAATTCAGGTGGGTCTACTTTGCGTAAATCGTTAGGAAGCCTTATGGGGCTCAAGAAAATACCAAGGGATAAAAACAACCCTTTTAATGGAAAGACAAAATTTTCGGAAACTGATGAAAACAAATTGTCTGAATGGATGAGTCACAATTTGTTGTTGTTTTTTAGAGAAGAGGAAAATGTGACAAGTATTGAAGAGATTGAAAAATATCTTATAAATTTTTATAATCCTCCATTGAATATAAAAACGAATAATAATACTATTAATGAAGACTTTCGTAAATTATTAAAAGAACTTCGGAAATAAACGATGTTTTTATGGAAAATTCTGAATTTAAAATAAAAAAAAGATATATAATACTTTTTGTATCAATGATGTTTATTTGGATGTTAAATCTATGTAATGGAGGTGGTACAGAGAGTTATGGTGGTAAGCCTTCTATAATGATAACAAACACACAATGCATAGGATGTGTGGACAAAGAAACCGCAAAAATGTATGGGCGATATGCATCAAATTATGATTCCGAAGGTGTGATGGGGTTATTAATATCCGGTAAGGCTTACATGATTGCCTCAGGGCAAGAGTGTGTCGTTGTAGAACGGGGAGGGTTGTATACAAAGGTGAGAGTTTCTACAGAAGAAGGGTATCGTGTAGAAGTATACATTCCCACAAGTTTTCTAGATAAAAAGTAAATTAAAAAAATAAACATTGATTATAAGATGAAAAGTATATTACCTGCTGTAAAATTTATCTTTTTTATTATTGTTATATTTTGTTTGTATTTGGCATTTCTGTTTAAACCAAACCCATCTAATATAAATAATACGATAAATGATTCTATCTCAAACAATACTGATAATGTATGTAAAGAATCGGATAGTATGCCAGATTACTTGGATTATCAGATAAATATTATTGATTTAAATGGGAAAAGTAAACAGGCGTATATAAGTAAATTGATGTCAGAATATAAAGAAGTTGGCTATTGGAATATAGTAGATGGATTTGGAAAAGGTGAAGTTGGTTTGTACAAAAACGGAACTGTATATTTGCTTATTGATTATGAAGCTTCATATTGTTATGAGATGAAGAAATATGAAATCCAACGTGATAATGAATTTGTTTGTTACGCTCTTAATAAAGTTAATGATTATTTCTATGTGAATAAAGGACAAGAAATATATATTAATTCCAATATTGGTGAGGCTTACGATAATGATGGTTCTATGTACAATTATAAAATGATATTAATCGTTAATGATGGTTATTCTGGGGTTCTAATGAATGACAATGCAACTAGAATGGGTAAAAATGTTTATGTTGAACATATTAGGCTGGAACAGTTTAAAAATTAATTCTAATCAGTATCTTGTATATGATAGAGCAATTAGCTTTGTTGAGTTGCAACAAATGTAATATTACCATTAACTATATTCTTTTATTCAGATTGATTTTGTATAATCGGGATATTTAATTACTTTTGCACGATTTTATCAGCCCGCAGGGGTAAGATAAATATAGTTTTTTATCAGATTTAATTTTATAAAGGATAATATGAGAAGTAGAACATCAACATGGTTTGAGTGCAAAATACGTTACGAAAAGACGATGGAAGATGGAAGTCAGAAGAAAGTAACGGAGCTGTATGTTGTCGATGCGCTCAGTTTTACAGAGGCAGAGGCAAGCATAATCGAAGAAATGTCATCTTATATCAGTGGCGAGTTTGAGGTTAAGGATATTAAGAAAGCCGCTTATGGTGAAATTTTCTTCAGCGATTCTCCTTCTGCCGACCGCTGGTACAAGACCAAATTGCAGTTTATCACTATTGACGACAAGACTGAAAAAGAGAAAAAGTCTAACGTGAATTATCTCGTTCACGGCAGCACATTGCCAGGAGCTGTAAAGAGCATCGACGAGGTTATGGGCGGAACAATGATCGACTATGTTATCGCCAGCATTGCTGAAACTCAGATCATGGACGTGTTTGAGCACAATCAGATGCTGAAGAAGCCTGAAGTTGACGACAAACCTGAGTATGAACAGGACGGACAGAAAGCGGAGGAGGCGCTTCAATAATGAATGTTGACGTTGCGGCTAATCTGAAAAAAATAACTGACACTCTGCCTCAGGGCGTGCGCCTTGTGGCCGTGAGCAAGTTTCATCCCGATGAATATGTCGAGGCTGCATATAATGCCGGGCAGCGCGTTTTCGGTGAAAGTCATGAGCAGGAACTGTCAAAAAAGCAGCAGACCTTGCCTGATGACATCGAGTGGCACTTTATAGGACATCTTCAGACCAATAAGGTGAAATACATAGCACCTTATATTTCGATGATTGAAGCTGTCGATTCTCTGAAACTTCTGAAGGAGATAAACAAGCATGCCGCAAAGCATGACCGCGTAATCAAGGTGCTACTTGAACTGCATATTGCCGAAGAGGCAACCAAATACGGGCTCACCCTTGATGCCTGCCGCGAGCTGCTTGAGGCAGGTGAGTGGCGCGAGCTTCACAATGTGCAGATCTGCGGCTTGATGATGATGGCCTCTAATGTTGACGATGAGGATCAGATTAGGCGCGAGTTTAACACGGCAGCCGACTTCTTTGATGAGGTTAAGGCCCGTTATTTTGCCGATGATGATGCTTTCTGCGAGCGTTCATGGGGAATGAGCGACGATTATCAGATTGCCGTTCAGTGCCGCAGTACGATGGTTCGTGTAGGAACAGCCATCTTCGGTCCGCGTGTATATTGAATGAAAATAATATACCTTTTGGGGACGGACATGTCTGAGAACTCTCGGGCAGTTCGTCCTTCTTTATTTTACTGAAGCAATTTATATTAAAGACACAGATATTATGAAGGTTTTATTGGTAAACGGAAGTCCTAAGGCTAACGGATGCACACATGCCGCTTTAGAGGTTGTTGCAGGAGAGTTGGTCAAGTGTGGCATTGATACAGAAATATTCTGGTGCGGCAATAAGCCCATAATGGGCTGTATAGGCTGTGGAAAGTGCAGCCAGACAAAGCGCTGCTGGTATGACACAGACACTGTGAACAGATTTCTTGAAAAGGTTGACGAGGCAGACGGATTTATCTTTGGCACTCCTATTCACTTTGCCGGTCCGTCTGGTTTCATAAAGCCGTTTATGGACAGGGCATTCTGCAGCAAGGCATCGCTTTATACCAACAAGCCGGCAGCAACGGTTGTAAGTTGCAGGCGTGGCGGCGCCTCTGCCGGATTTGACGACCTTAACAAGTATTACGGTATATGCAACATGCCTACAGTGCCTTCTGTTTATTGGAATCAGGTGCATGGCAATAAGCCGGAAGACGTGTTTATGGATGAAGAGGGCATGCAGACCATGCGTCGTCTTGGGCAGAACATGGCCTGGCTGCTTAAATGTATAGAGGCAGGAAAGAAAGCCGGAGTAAGTCTGCCGGAAGTTGAACCTACTATACGCACCAACTTTATAAGATAACTGCTGTTGTTTTTTCAGCAGATATTTCCGTTGCTGTTGGTATAGTTATGGTAAAATATCTTACGAAAAAACTCATCACACATAACATCTGTCAGCTAGTTGCTTAAACTCAGATTGTTGTCGTGTGATGAGTTTATGATTCAAGTCATCACGCCATAATGTATTCGTTGCCAGATTGTTACATGTCTTTGTGATGAGTGATGACTTTTTATGCTAAAAAACATTTGCTCACGTTCTTTAGTGTGAGAGCATAGGTTTCGTTTTGCGGTTAATGCCAAATGGAACTCTCAAAGGGCATCTTTTGTATTGCAATATGCGGCTTGTTGTATTGTGCTTGGATATGCCCGCTTTGACGTAACTTTTACCGTCTTTCGTTCTTTTCGAAGAAATATTGTCCCTTATTCTTTGTCCTGCCGCCGTATTCTATGGCATGTTTGGGGCAATGATGATAGCAGGCGAAGCATGACAGACACGAACCGTTATGCTTCCATTTAGGCATGGAGCCCTTACTCCAGATTATGTCGTTTACAGGACACGCTTCGGCACATTTGCCGCATCTGATGCATAAGTCTTCTGTTACATGGAATGGTTTGTCTGTTATAAGGTGCTTTACGAAAAAACTGCCGATGAGACGGCTGTTTATTTTTGGCCATCGCCCTATGACAAGGTCTTTTACGCCAGTCTGGCGCTTCATGATCATATCGGTAAAACGTTCAAGGTCTTCTGTCGCCTTTTCTTTTTTCTGTTTTTCTTTGTCGCGTGTGTCAACATCCATGAAGGGCAGACCGACATACGATTCGGGCATGATAAGCGAGAAGGCGCTGTCTAAATGAATACTAATTCTTTTGAGGTCTCTTTCGAAAATGTCAACAGCCTCGCCGACGTTGTCACCAGTTGTACAAAGGACATAGCAATAGTGGCCTTCAGCATTTATTATTGAAAGCCTTCTGATGAAATTTCTTACAATGAGTGGCGGCCGCCATCCATGCACAGGAAAGCAGAAGCCAAGGCGTTCGCCTTCCTCGAGTTTGTAGCTTACATCGGTTCCGGCGATGTCTGTTATGTCAATGAGCTTTTCGCCTGTCTTTTCACTGAGAGTGGTGGCTGCCCATCTTGTGTTTCCTGTTCCTGAGAAATATATAATCATATCGCAAAGATAATGTAAAGCCGGCGCAAAACAAAACGAAAGCCGCAGTTTTTTCTTTTTGTTATGTTTTGTAATGGTCTTGGGTGTTGTTTTAAATAAAATAGTCATGACACGTTTGTTTCCTGTCTGTGCTTTTAACGTAAATATTATAACTAAAAACCTTATGCCATGGTGGTGGCTTTAGAGATAAATTTGTATATTTGCATAACTGCAAACGGCTATTCAGTATAGTCTTGTTGGCCTTAATAAATGAAAACAAACGGACAAATACAGCTTTATCCTGTCTTGCGTGTGGCTTTGTTCCTTATTGCAGGCATAGTGTCGGGCGAGCTTCTTTATGGGGCTGTGTCTTGTGATGCGTGGTTTGCGGCGACGGCTGTGTCTTTAATGTTTGTTTTATTAGCGTATAGGCGTTGTGTGTTGCAGACTGTTCTTATCTTTCTTACTTGCTATTTCCTCGGAGCCATGCTCGTGTGTAGAGAATTGGATGAAGTCAATATGTCCGTGCCCGGGGAAGATACGGCATATTCGGCTGTGGTGGTCAGTCAGCCTGTCGCTGCGGGAAAAGTCGTGAAATGCGACTTGGTAACTGTAAATACGCATCGTCCTATGAAGATAAAGGCCAGCATATACAGAGACTGGCGTGCGGACAGACTGCGTATAGGCAATGGTATAGAGGCAGTCTCGTTACTTGAAAAGCCAACAAATTATGCAGGTGCTGATTTTGACTATGCGCGGTATTTGCTTTATCACGGATATGTTGCCACCACATTTATATATATAGACGAATGGAAAGGGGCTGCGGTTGACCTCAGTCGGCTGTCTGTTGTTCAGCGTGCACGCATATCCGCATTAGTTTTCCGTGACAAACTGCTGCAGCGTTTTAGTGACATGGGCTTCAGCGGGCAGGCGTATGCCGTGCTGGCAGCAATGACGTTAGGCGATAAATCCTCGCTCTCGGATGAGTTGAAAGAGGAGTATTCTGTGTCGGGAGCGTCGCACGTACTGGCTTTGTCGGGTCTGCATCTCGGCATAATCTACGCAATATTGTCGCTGTTGTTTTCGCGCCGCCGGTGGCAGATTGTTTCGCAGGTGCTGATTCTGATTGCAATATGGTCTTATGTCTTTATCGTGGGGATGTCGGCTTCCGTAGTTCGTTCGGCCGTAATGCTTACGGTCTATTCGTTTGTAAGCTTGCTTAACCGCAACAGACTGTCGCTCAACACGCTGTCAGTGGCTGCTGTTGTCATATTGGCCGGCAGTCCGCTATATCTTTATGATGTAGGCTTTCAGATGTCGTTTGCCGCCGTATTGTTTATCATCATATTCTATCGTCCGCTCCTGGAAGTTATGCCCGGAAGCATCCGCAATATTCCTATAATAAAACAGATATGGCAGATGACGGCTGTATCTGTGGCTGCACAGATAGGAGTGGCCCCCCTGATAGCGTTTTATTTTGGCCGTTTCTCATGCTATTTCCTCCTTACCAATATGATTGTAGTGCCTGCAGCCACAGTTATCCTTTATGGGGCTGTATTGACGGCTGCTGTGAGTTTCCTGCCTTGGCTTCAGATGTTGTTGGCCGGATTGCTGCTTAAAGTGGTGATATTGCTTAATGCCTGCGTATCCTTTGTGGCGGCTTTGCCCGGGGCAAGTGTTGACGGCATTAGGATAGGACTGCTGCAGCTGCTTCTTATTTACATCCTGATATTTGCTTTGTCTGTGTTGGGGCATTATTGCAGGAAGATGATAAGATAAGTATCTGTGCCATTGTGCCGGCGAGTTTAGTCATAAAAACTTACGGAAGGAGAGCTGTAAAGGCTTATGGAAATGTCCGTCAAGATGATTTATTTGTTTTCTTTCGCTCGTCAATATATCTTTAGTTTATGAAAAATATGTAATTTTGCACACGGATTATTCATATAGTGCGTAATACATGCAGAGATATTTTGTTTATTTTAAATATGACGGCACGGCTTATCACGGATGGCAGGTACAGCCCAATGCCGTTTCTGTTCAGGAAAAGTTGCAGGATGCCTTGTCAACTCTTCTGCGTGAAGAAATACAAGTGGTAGGAGCAGGCCGTACAGACACCGGTGTTCATGCTAGAATGATGGTGGCTCACTTTGACACGGATAAAGATGTTGACGGCCCACAGCTGGTATATAAGCTGAACAGACTTTTGCCGAGAGATATTTTTGCAGATAAGGTTATTCCTGTCAGTCAGGATATGCATGCTCGTTTCAGCGCCAGGTCGAGAACCTATCATTATTATGTTCATCAGCATAAAGATCCGTTTTTGCGCCATTACTCATGCGAACTTTTTTACGACCTTGATTTCGAAAAGATGAATGAGGCGGCCGCAATGCTACTGGAGTATGACGACTTTGCCGCATTCTGCAAGAGCAACACCGACGTGAAGACCACTTTGTGTGATGTAACAGAGGCCAAATGGGTGAAGGACGGCGAGTATAGTTGGCATTTTGTCATTACGGCCAACAGATTTCTGCGTAATATGGTAAGGGCTGTTGTTGGGACTTTGGTAGATGTTGGCCGAGGGCGGATAAGTGTGCAGGATTTCAGAGCTGTTATAGAAGGTCGCCGGCGTTCGGGTGCCGGTGAGAGTATGCCCGGCAATGCTTTGTTTCTGGAAAATATAGAATATTAAGCCATAGCGGCTATAATGTAAATAGGTAAATATAATTTTTAAGGTAAATGTGGTTATTATTAGCTTTTATGTCGGCAGCCCTGTTGGGCTTTTACGACTCGTTTAAGAAAAAGGCATTAGACGGCAATGCCGTAATACCGGTGTTGTTTCTCAACACGCTGTTTTCATCGCTTATTTTCCTTCCGTTCATAATCCTTTCGTATAATACGAATGTTCTTGACGGAAGCATATTTCATGTAGGAGGCGGAGGATGGGAAGTTCATAAATATATTGTCCTGAAAAGTCTCATTGTCTTGTCCTCGTGGATTTTCGGATATTTCGGAATGAAGCATCTGCCCCTGACCATAGTAGGGCCGATTAATGCCACTCGTCCGGTAATGGTGCTGGTCGGTGCGCTGTTGGTGTTTGGCGAGCGTCTTAATGTATATCAGTGGATAGGTGTGGCTCTTGCGGTGGCGTCATTTCTTATGCTCAGCAGGAGCGGAAAGAAAGAAGGCATTGATTTTAAGCACGACCGCTGGATATATTTCATCGTGCTTGCTGCCGTACTCGGTGCTGTAAGCGGACTTTATGACAAGTATCTTATGGCGCCTGTAAGCCAGGGCGGAGTTGGGCTTGACACGATGATGGTGCAGAGCTGGTATAATATCTATCAGTGTGTCATGATGGGCATCATGCTGGTTGTGTTATGGCTGCCAAAGTCAGGGCAGACCACGCGGTTCAGATGGGACTGGTGCATAATCCTTATAAGTATTTTTCTTAGTGCGGCCGATTTTGTTTATTTCTATGCCTTGAGCATTCCCGGAGCAATGATAAGCATTGTCTCTATGGTAAGACGTGGAAGCGTTATTGTGTCGTTCCTGTTTGGAGCAGTGCTCTTGCATGAGAAAAACTTAAAGAGTAAAGCTGTTGACCTGTTGCTGGTATTGCTCGGAATGCTGTTCCTGTATATAGGTTCTAATTGACACCATTAATTAGCGATATGTGTAAAATACGGCTTTTTATTTTGTGTTTTGATATAAAAAGTTTATTTTTGCATTCAATTAATAAGATGGAAATTGTTTTATGAAGCAAAATATTTTTAAAGGTTTAGGCATAGCTTTGGTTACTCCTTTCGCCTCAGACGGTTCGGTTGATTATGATGTCCTGAAAAATTTGTTGGACTATCAGCTGAAGAACGGCGCCGATTTCTTTTGTATTCTTGCCACAACAGGAGAAACTCCTACGTTGACAAAAGATGAAAAGCAAAAGATTAAAGAGCTTGTTGTTGAAAAGGTGGGTGACAAGGTTCCAATCTTGATTGGATGCGGAGGAAACAATACGGCTGATGTTGTAAACGAGCTTCAGACGGCAGATTTCTCTGGCATTGACGGCATATTAAGTGTTTGTCCCTATTATAACAAACCGTCTCAGGAAGGTTTGTATCAGCACTTTAAGGCTATAGCCGGGGCAACAAATATGCCTGTTGTGCTTTATAATGTACCCGGACGGACGGGCGTTAACCTTAAGGCTGAGACAACAGTGCGCCTCGCACGTGACTGCGAGAACATTGTAGCCATAAAAGAAGCAAGCGGAAGTCTGGAACAGGTGGACGAAATTATTAAGAACAAACCGGACGGCTTTGATGTCATCAGTGGTGACGACGCACTCACGTTCCCGATGATAGCATGTGGCGCAGCCGGTGTCATTTCGGTTATCGGCAACGCTCTGCCTAAAGAGTTCTCAAGGATGATACGTCTTGAGATGAAAGGCGAGATAGAGAGTGCAAGAAAGATACATCATAAGTTTACAGATTTGTTTAATCTGTTGTTCGTTGACGGCAATCCGGCAGGAGTGAAGGCCATGCTTCATGAAATGGGCATGATCGAGAATGTTCTCAGGCTTCCTCTTGTGCCAACCCGTCTTACCACGATGCAAAAGATTAGCGACTGTCTGAAGTTCAGATTGTAATCGCATTTTATAAAGAAACGAGTCTTTTTATCTTAAATAGCAGGCGAAAATGTTCGCCTGCTAAATTATTAACCTTATTTCATATATTTGCTATGAAGAAAAATTTCATAATTGTAGCAGCATCAGTGATGGCACTGATGTCGTGTGGCGGTGGAGAAAAATTATATACAGAGGAACAACTGTTGGGTGAATGGCATGAAGTAATGCCGGTCAACAAGCATTTTGTTCAGGGCATGTTGCTCGATAAAGCAAACAAGGCCTCTTCTGTAGGAATGGCTACATTAAAATATAATAATTGGAAGTTGGTCAATGGAAAACACAAAAAAAGCTGTATTGTGTTGTGTGGCGAAAGCATCGGAAACGGACAGACCATACAGTTTTGTGACACCCTTAATATAATAGCATTGCAGAACGACATGCTTACCTTGGGAAAGGGTGAGATGTATAGGATAGAGTATCGTCGTGCGCAAGAGAACACTACGCCTCTGATTGGTGGAAGTGATGCGGCGATGGGGTATACCTATTCTAAAGTCTTGGACAAGAAGATAAGAATATTTGAAGCCGGAACCCGTTTGTTGTCAGCCGTAGACCAGCATTCATCATCCGCAGCTTATGTCGTATTCTCTTCTGATTCTGCTAAGGTTGAAGTGTTTATGCCTGAAGAGACTGTTGTTCTGGAGAAACGTGTGCGTCCTGATGGTTCCGCTGTATGGAATGTCGAGGATGATGATTCGTATATGCTGGAGAAGAGCAACGACGAGTGGATTGTGTCACGGAGAGGTAAAGTTGTTTATTCTTCTACCGGTTTTGAGAATATAATAAAGGCTGATTTTAAAAATAATAAAGGTGAGCAACTTGCAGCTAAGTTCTTTACAAAGGCCGGAGTCGCACAGGTAACCTATTTAGGCGTTGATTATTTGCTTTACCAGTATGTTACGGCGTCGGGTTATGGATATAAGAATTCTTTTATTGATATAAGAGGCAAGGGTAAAGACATGACACTGACTTTTGTCGGGAAGGATTCTTCTGTTGAGTTTACCGAACAGTGACGTGCTGCGCTCCTTGCGGCAGTTGTGGGTGCGTAATTTGAGTTTGACATGAATACATAAATGAATGCCGATATTATCGGCATGGATAATTAACCAGATGTATTTGCTATGTCGGACGTGTCTGAACTTGGATGTATTGTTGCGGATATTCATTCCGGTCAGAAAAACTATAAGAAAATATGCTTATATGTCTTATAGACGGCTTGAATATGTGCTTGATTTTGAGTAAACTTTAAGTAAAAGGCTACTTACAGGTTTTAAATCATTAACCTATTGTTTTCGTGTCGTAACTCAGTCACTTTCGGATCAAAAGTGGCTGAGTTACGATACGTAGATTAATGACTTTTTGTTACTCATGCAGAGACCTGTTAGATTAACCACAAGTAGGGCATTTAGATTCTGCAAGGTTGCCGTTAAATGTCTTTATTCTGAAACAGGGTTGAACCAGGACGCTTATTGATGACATCTCTAGTTTTACTACTTGTCTGAAGCAGTCTGTCGTTATATTTACGTGAGCTTTGTTTATATAGTCGCCCCTTAAAAAGATTATTATCTACTGTTATTCAGTAATTTAATCAATAAAAGTCTTTGATAAATCTGCAAGTTTTCTTATCT